>Ga0307376_10001338_pt1 | contig 27044 bp, 25 predicted proteins | sample TR2MG_FD_202536 | JGI IMG/M metagenome (GOLD analysis project Ga0307376, IMG submission 202536) | Soil microbial communities from Risofladan, Vaasa, Finland - TR-2 | ecosystem: Environmental > Terrestrial > Soil > Coastal area > Acid sulfate soil | place: Finland: Risofladan, Vaasa | collected...
TAATTACTCTTTCTTTAATCCAGATCGGTGTCTCTTCTGGACTAGTCTTAGGTATAGTTGCTTTGGGTTCCAAAGCTTTATCTCCACCTCTTTTGTATACCGCTACCCATCTTTCCAGACTCCTTTTGCTGTGTGGACATACCTTAGCCATATCTACTAACCGCATCTCCCCCATCACTATGGGTAATACCCATCTCAACCTCTCTTCTTTAATTGTTTGTGCCATATATATCCCCATTTCCCCATTCTAGGGAAAACCGCCATATGTCCTTGCACATTACCCCGGGGGCTTGACAACTAAATTCATTAACTTACGCCGCTTTATTTTGGATTAATGATTAATCTCTCAAGTTCTGATATCTTATCCGGCGCTCCCAGGACAATAAGTTCATCCTCGGCGCAAATCTGCGTGTTCCTATCCGGATTGGATATGATTTGCGAGTTTCGGCGTATCGCCAAAACCAAGATTCCAAATTTCCTTCTTAGTTGACTTTTAGCTAAACTTTTACCCACTAAAGCTGAATTTTCTGGAACCGATAGTGTGCTGATTTTGATATTGGGAAGCTGAATTTTTAAATCGGAAGTTGACGATGTTTCTGTGGGAAAACTTCTGAACATCTTGTACCCATCTGAGCGCACCTCGGCTATTAACGCTTCAATATTGTCCGTAGGTATGAGATATTTTTCCAAAACCCGTGTAAAGATTTCAATCGATGTCTCAAACTCCTCGGGTACGACTTCGTCAGCGCCTAATTCATATAGGGGCTTCACCTCGTTTACATATCGCGTACGTGAGACCAAGTAGGCTTTTGGATTAAGTCTTCGGACCAGCTCCACAATCCTGCGGTTTGCGACATGGTCATTAATTACAGATACAACAACTCTCGCATCTTTGATGTTGGCATGCTTAAGTATAGTCTCCCCGGTTGCATCACCATAATAAATTGGCTCACCTTTTGCTCGTTCGCTTTTTACTGTGTCAGGATTTATCTCAATAATTACATAGGGTATGCCCGCTGCCCTAGCGGCTCGTGCAATATTTCTTCCATTCAATCCGAAGCCTATTATAATAAGATGGTCTTTCTCCGCTTTTACATTAGTTTCTAATACGGGGGAGAAGCCTAATCTTAACTTGTTAGGTATTGGCAGCCGCAGAATAGTATCAGCCAGGCGGGGTGCGAAGAGTATGATAAACGGGGTTACCAGCATTGTTAGTACGGATACAGCAAGAAACATTTGGTAAGAATTTTCATCAAGTATGCCATGCTCGATACCGGTCTCGGATAAAATAAACGAGAATTCTCCCACCTGACAAAGCGCGAGACCAACCAAAATTGACGTGCGAAGTGGGAGTCCCAACAAAATTGCAGCAAGACCCGCAATGATGGATTTAATAACCAAAACTCCAAAAGCGATTAACAGGACGAGCATCGATTGTTCGAAAAGGAAACCGATATTCAGCAGCATGCCGATTGAAATAAAAAAGAAGCTTGTAAAGACATCACGAAAAGGGAGCACCTTACTAAGTGCTTCATGACCATACTCAGACTCAGAAATGATTAATCCTGCTAAAAATGCACCTATAGAAAGGGAAAAGCCTGCACTAGAAGCTGCCCAGGCAACAGCAAGGCATATTACAAAAATACTTAACAAGAAGACTTCTCTGTTTCTGGTCTTGGCGATTTGATACAAAACCCGAGGCACAATCCATCTGGCGCTTACGATTACCAGCAGAATTACCCCGATTCCTTTAAACAAAAGAGCGATAAGGGACTCACCCTGAATTGCCTTTGCACTGGAAAGTAGTGGCGTAGCTAAAATCATTGCGACAATGATGACATCCTGGAATATCAAGATACCAAGAGTTGTGCGACCGTAGGGGCTATTAACTTCAGCTCTTTCCTGGATTAGTTTCAGTACAATCGCAGTACTGCTAAGGGATATAAGAAACCCCAAAAAAATAGATACACCAAGCCCATAACCCAGCTGTCCGGCTACTACAAAAGTAACCAATATGGTTAACAGAACCTGGATCGAGCCACCCATCAGGACTGATTTCCTAATTTCCAGTAGTTTTGCGAAAGATAATTCGATCCCTATAGTAAAAAGCAGTAACACGACGCCGACTTCTGCTAAAATTTCAACTTCATTAACTGCTCCGATCAATCCCAGTCCGTGAGGCCCGGCTAATAAACCACTTATGAGAAACCCAACAATTGTAGGTATGTTAAGACGATGACAGATATAAAGCACGACAACGGACAGACTAAATATGATTAAAATATCGGTTAGAAGCTCTATTCCCATAATCCAACCACCTTAAAATTGTATCTAAAAATCACGGCACTGCTTTAGAGCTTTAATAGACTTTTCGGCCTTCCCTTCCTGGATGAAGCCGAGCAGGCCGTTAGCAAAAATATTACCATAATTGCAATAGCATCTCCTAATGCTCCAATTACAAGAGAGATAGCAGCTGCAACTAATAATATCCAGATCAGAACGTCTGCGAATTGGCGCGTAAGTATCCTATACCAATGGACTTTGTGAGTGGATTGCAGTGTGTTAGTGCCGTACTCCTGCAAACGACTCGTGGCTTCTTGGATGCTAAGGTCTCTTTCATGATCGGTATTTAATTTAGCGATTACGGAATCTATATCTAAAGAATGCCAGGGCAAGACCGGGAATTTATCTTCAGTAAGAAATTTTTGTTTTTCCATGTGTATCAACTTCATCATTTTCAGATCTTTTCTTCCATCTTGAGAACATTGACTGTGGTTTTCATAATAGAGTCGGGATTTAGGGAAATTGAATCTATTCCTTCTTTCACGAGGAACTCTGCGAATTCGGGATAGTCGCTAGGCGCCTGTCCACAAATGCCGCAGTGGCGCTCGTTTCGTTTAGCTCCTTCGATAGTCATTGAGATCATTTTCATTACGCCCGGATCTCTCTCATCGAAGTCGTGTGCTAATAGTTCCGAATCCCGATCAACACCCAGCGTTAACTGCGTGAGGTCGTTCGATCCGATCGAAAACCCGTCGAATAGTTCACTGAATTCATCTATTAGAATCACGTTGTTCGGTATTTCACACATAACGTATACTTCAAGCCCGTTCTCACCCCTCTGGAGGCCGTTAATTGCCATCTGGTCCAGTACTTTTCTTGCCTCTTCAATTCTGCGGCAAAAGGGAATCATAATTACCAGGTTAGTTAGTCCCATATCGTCGCGAACCCTTTTCATGGCTTGGCACTCTAATGCAAAACCCTCTCTGTATCGTTCATCGTAATAACGGGAGGCGCCTCGGAAGCCGATCATGGGATTTTCTTCCTTCGGCTCAAAATACTCTCCGCCTATCAGACTCGCGTATTCGTTAGTCTTGAAATCACTCATTCGCACAATGACAGGTTTTGGATAAAAGGCAGCGGCAATTGTTGCCACACCTTCCGCTAATTTTTCAACGAAGAATTCTTCTTTATTCTTATAACCATAAGTAAGATAATAAATCTGATTTTGAGCAGATGTATTAGTTACCTTTTCAGGATGTATTAAAGCCATTGGGTGTATTTTAATATAGCTTGTGATAATAAATTCCATCCTGGCAAGCCCCACACCGTCATTTGGTATCATGGATAGAGAAAAAGCTAAATCAGGGTTCGCAAGGTTCATCATAATCTTGGTCGAGGGCCGTTTTAGATGCCCAAGATCAACCTTTTCGATATGGAAATCTATGACCCCGTCGTAGACAATTCCCTCAGCACCCTGGGCGCAACTTAGCGTCACGTACTGTCCGGTTTCTATGTTCTGAGTCACATTCTCTGCTCCCACAACAGCCGGTATCCCCAACTCACGGCTCACAATTGCCGCATGACATGTTCTTCCGCCCCTGTTTGTTATAATCCCTCCCGCAGCTTTCATAACGGGTTCCCAGTCCGGTGTAGTAGTGTTAGCTACAATTATCTCACCCGGCATTACTGAATGCAGATCATCTATATTTAAGACTACGCGGGCTTTGCCGCTTGCAATCTTTTCTCCAACACTTTTACCCTTAGCAATTACAATCCCTTTTCCGTCCAGAATATACTTTTCGAGCACTCCCGTATCCCTTTGTGACTGAACCGTTTCGGGCCGTGCCTGGACTATAAATAATTCACCGCTCGTGCCATCCTTTGCCCATTCAATATCCATCGGAGTGAGCTTGCCTGATTTCTCCGAGTAGTGCTCCTCTATTTTCATCGCATAGTCTGAGAGCGTTAGGATGTCATCATCTGAAACCGAAAAACGCCCACGATCAACCACAGGCACTTCCACATTCCTGGTTAAAGCTTTGCTCTCACCAGGTCCATATACCATTTTAATTTGTTTTTGTCCGAGATTTTTTCTGATTATTGCTTTGTGCCCCTTTCTGAAAGTCGGTTTAAAGACATAATACTCATCCGGATTAACGGTACCTTGAACTATGTTCTCCCCAAGTCCGTAACAAGCTGTGATGAGAATAACATCACGAAATCCGGTCTCAGTATCCAGGGTGAATATAACCCCGCTTGTAGCCAGGTCGGCACGGACCATCTTCTGGACACCTATCGAGAGTGCAACCTGGAAATGATCAAAGTTGTTGTCTATCCGGTACGATATTGCTCTGTCGGTAAACAGGGATGCGAAGCACTTAGAACACGCTTCTTTAAGTGTGCTGTAACCGCTTATATTGAGATATGTTTCCTGCTGCCCTGCAAAGGAAGCAGTGGGCAAATCCTCCGCCGTAGCTGAGCTTCGCACCGCCACATCCGGACGGGGTCCGTATTGTTCGGATAACTTGTCGTATGCCAGCTTGATTTCTTCCCATAGATCTTCCGGAATACCCGCGCTTAAGATTAATTCCCGGGCCAGTTTGCCTCTTTCGGATAGATCAATAACATTGCTTTTATCCAGACCCCGCATTAGCTCTTCAAGTTTGTCTTTTATCCCGCAGGAGTTCAGCACATGCCAGTATGCATCCGCACTTATTGCAAAGCCGTTTGGAATTTTAACGCCCTTGGGAGCGAGCTCCCGGTACATCTCGCCGAGAGAAGCATTCTTTCCTCCAACAATGGGAACATCTTCGATCCTGACCTCATTGAACCAGCGAATGTATTTGGGATTCTCTTTCATTGCCCTCTCCTTTCTAATTTTTCTTTACATATGTCATTTTTATAATATTCACAATAATAAAAACAATTTGGTGTGTGTTACAATTCATTATATAAGTCTAATTCTTTATTACTATTGATTGCAAGATTTATACCAGTAACTGAGGGTTAATATGAGAGTCGCCGTATTCAGCACTAAATCTTATGATCGCAAGTTTTTACAGGCTGCCAACAGTTCCTACGGTCACGATCTGGTTTTTTTTGAACCGCATTTGAACAGGGGAACTAGTAGATTGGCTTCCGGATTCAAAGCGGTGTGCGTTTTTGTAAACGACCTGTTGGATGCTGATGTTCTGAAAGCCCTAAGCGGGTATGGAATCCAGCTGGTGGCGCTTCGTTGCGCGGGTTTTAATAATGCAGATCTGGTTTCAGCAGCCGAGCTTGGCATAAATGTGGTTAGAGTTCCGGCGTATTCCCCCGAGGCCGTTGCCGAGCATACGGTAGCGCTAATATTATCGCTCAATAGAAATCTGCACCGTGCATATGCCAGGGTCAGGGAAGGCAATTTTTCCCTCGAAGGATTGCTCGGTTTTAATTTGGCCGGCAAGAATGTCGGTATTGTAGGCACCGGAAAGATAGGTACTGCTTTCGCTAAGATAATAAGAGGATTCGGATGCCAAGTCTTAGCCTATGATCCTTATCCTAATCCTGAATGTGAGGCATTAGGAGTAAATTATACAAATGCGACAACTCTTTTCAAAGAGTCTGACATAATTAGTCTCCACTGCCCGCTAACCCCTGAAACACACCACTTCATCAATTCAAATGCCCTCAAAAAGATGAAAACGGGGGTCTTGATTATCAACACAAGCCGAGGCGCTGTAATAGATACAAGGGCTGTTATTAAAGCCCTAAAGTCAGGCAAGATAGGTTATCTCGGACTTGACGTTTATGAGGAGGAAGAAGAGCTGTTCTTCGAAGATTTATCCAACGAAGTTATTCAAGACGACCTGTTCGCACGTCTGCTTACCTTCCCGAATGTCCTGATAACCGGACATCAGGCATTTTTTACACGTGAAGCTCTGGAGGCCATTTCAGAAACTACTCTGTCCAATATTACAGATTTTGAAAAAAGCGGCTCATGTGTAAACCAGATTACAGCGGATCGAATTAAGAAGTAACCACGGCCAGATTTAATCACCCATATTATTTATTGCATATCCCGATAATGTGTCAGATGTCGTGAAATCTGACATTGATTAGAATGCTCTGCCTTTCATAAATCTATCAAAATAACCAAATTGTCAATCCAAATAGAACAAGTTTAGTCTCTGGCATCAAAATTGCACTACATTATTGTAAATAATGTTAAGGGGTGATTTATAATGATGAGGGCTAACATATTAAAAGACGTGAATAAAATAGGGCTCGAAGATCGTCCGATTCCTAAGGCAGGTCCGGGTGAGGCTGTGATGAAAGTAACGCTTACCACCATATGCGGGACTGACATTCACATAATGAGAGGAGAGTACCCGGTTGAACACGGCCAAATTATCGGACACGAACCGATAGGTGTTATACACGAAATAGGTGATGGGGTCACGGGGTATGAAAAAGGTGAGCGCGTCGCGGTGAACGCTATTACGCCTTGCGGTCAATGCGAGTACTGTCTTTCAGCCCATTGGGCTCAGTGCGGAGGATTCTTGGGAGGGTGGAAAATGGGCAATACGATCGATGGATGCCAGGCAGACTACGTAAGGATCCCGAATGCGATGGCAAACCTGGCAAAAATTCCGGACGAGCTTTCAGATGAAGATGTACTATTTACTACAGATATCTTTTCTACAGGACTTTCAGGTGCTGAAAGCGCTGATATCAAAGTAGGTGATATCGTAGCGGTATTCGGACAAGGCCCTATTGGTTTGAGTGCCGTTGCAGGAGCTAAACTCAAAGGAGCTTCACTGATAATAGGTGTCGATACAGTTCCAGAAAGAATGAAGATGTCCAAGAGTATGGGAGCCGACATTGTGCTCGATTATAAGAAAACAAATCCGGTAGATGAGATTATGGATATAACTAATGGTAGAGGTGTAGATGTGGCGATTGAGGCCATCGGTCTTCAGGAGAGCTTTGAAAACTGCGTCAAATCTACCATGGTAGGAGGAACAATTTCAAGCTTGGGCGTTTATCCAACTGAGCTACATAATTTAGGAGTGCCAAATCAGGATTTTGGGTTCGGATTAGCAGATAAGAGAATTGTTTCTACCTTATGCCCTGGCGGAAAAGAAAGAATGAGAAGACTTATGGATCTCGTAAAGAATGAAAGGGTTGATCTTAAACAAATGATCACGCACCGTTTCTCACTGGATGATATTGAAGAAGCTTACAAGCTATTCTCATCTCAGACAGACGGGGTTATTAAGGTTGCGATACAACCGTAAGACGAAATTACCCTATTTTATCTCAGCACGAGTTCGTAAATCGTTTCTCAAATGTTCATGTATTAAGTGGTAGAGAAAATTTTATATACAAGATATAAAAATCTAGCTTAGGGATCTCAAGATGATTATGAATCCTGCTCATTTACATTTGATGTTAAATCACATACCGCTTGTCGGGATCGGTTTCGTGATATTATTACTAATTATCGCTCTGCTTCGAAGAAGTAACGAAATGATTAACATCTCGTTACTCTTTGTGATTTTAGTGGCTTTGTGGGCTATACCCGCCTACCTGACTGGAGAGTCAGCGGAAGAGATTATTGAAGGTTTACCGGGTATCTCAGAGCAATTAATTGAAGCTCATGAAGAATCAGCCGAGTTAGCATTCATATTTGTTGAAGCCGTCGGCGTTCTTGCCTTTATAACCTTGGTGGCGAGGAGATTTTACACAAAACTAGGAAAGGTACTGGCTATACTAACTTTGCTGGGTCTTATCATTGGCGGAGGGCTAATCGCCTGGACTGCCAACCAGGGAGGAAAGATAAACCACCCGGAGATACGCGCGGATACGAGCGCACTTAGTGTTCCTTCATATAAGTCCGGAGAAGAGAGTGATGATGATTAGTAAGGATTAATTAAAGTTCTAAAGCTCACATTAAATTAAAAATTGATGGTTAATTTATGTCAATTACTAGGAGGTTAAAATGAATAGGCAAAAATATGAAGTCATCGAAATAATGTCATATGTTCCTGAGGTAATTGTTGATGCCTCAGATTGGTCCGTCGAGGAGCTGCAGGATTTCGCTTCTGCCAGCACTATCTCCAACTCGAAACTCGTTATTAAAAACACAAAGCATCTGACCTGCGACGAGATAGAACGGATAATCAAAATTAAAGGCGATAGAGCCAGAAATAACAATATTGCCTTAGAACTTTGATGCTAAGGAGGCATCATTAATATGGATGAAATAACAACGAGAAATTTCAATCGGAGAGTCTTCAAATCTAAACGACCAGTTTTAGTATATTTTACTGGGCATCACTGTTATCCGTGTAAGAGAATTGAACCAATTTTAATTGATCTCTCTGAAGAAATGGGAAGTAAGATGAAATTCGTAAAATTTATGGTTGACGAGGACTCCTTTGAATTTACCGAACGATTTAATCTAAATGCTGTTCCGACTCTCCTCATATATAAAGGTGGGGTGATGATAAACTCGCTTGTAGGATTCGTGACTAAACCGGTATTAAGAACGTTTCTAGAAGAATCGATTAAGTTGTCGAGCCATAAAGAAAAAGCCTAATACCTATAAAGGAGTATACAAATGAAATATATTCTTATCACTTTATTAGCAGGCATCGCGGCAACTACTATTAGAATCTTATTTCTTGAGTTTCTTAGTAAAATCAGACAAACACACGTTGATATGATAAAGGCTATCGGCACTCTATATCATGGATCATACTATCATGCTTTATTAAGAGGATTCACAGCACACTATGCATTTGGTATTGCCTCAGCTTTTATTTATCTGCTGTTGTTAGGTGTATTTCAGCCCCTTACGATCTACGGTTCTGCTTTATATGGGGGACTAATAGGATTTTTCCACGGCTGTGTAGTTAGTTTTACTTTAACTGTAATTGTAGATGAAGATCATCCTCTTCCTCAATTCAGAAAATACGGCTATGAAGTGGTTGTTTATTACTGGGTTGCCCAAATTTTGTATGGATTAGTCTTAGGGGCCATAATCGGCACTATGCAACCCAAATTTTTCTAAAATAAAGCAGCATTTTTAGGAGAATTCTCAGATGATTAGCAAAATACTATGGGCTACAGATGGATCAGAAGACTCATTCGAAGCACTTAAATATGCTGAACTGCTAGCAAAAAACTTTAAAGCTGATATTCTCGGTCTCGCAGTTTTACCCAAAGATTACCAATTTTTTGATACATTTTCTCCTGAGGAAAGGAAGAAGTTGGAAAACAGCTACAAAGAAACACTGGAACTAAAAGTAAGGAAAAGTTTAGAAGAAGTAAAGAAAAAACTAACGCAAAATAATCTGCATTTCTCATACAAGATTGCTAAGGGCATTGCTTCAAAGGAAATAATTACAGCAGCCGAGCGTGAGAATGTTGATCTGATTACTATGGGAAGAGGTAGATCAGTTGATAAAGCTACTATGGGCGGAACAGTGCTTAAAGTTTTAAGAAATTGCAAGATACCAATTCTGACTGCAAGAAAAAATGATATGAGAACAACAATTAAAAAGATATTGGTTCCTGTAGTCTTATCACACGGTATAACAGCAAACTTTGATTATGCACTTAAACTATCAGAAATATTCAATTCTGAATTGCAAATAGCTAACATTGTAGAAACATCTGGACATGAATTTCCAGATTCTTTGATGGAAAAAATAAAATCTAATACTAAAATGGAATTGAGACATCTGCTGAGAGAATCTAATGCGACAGGAAACATTCGGATATATGTAGAAGCTGCAAGAAATGCTTGGGTTGGAATAACAGAATTAGCAAGGGCAAAAGATATAGATTTAATTGTAATGATGACTTATGCGGGAATCGTTTTTAAAGAGGATTTTATCGGCAGTATCACATTGAATGTTATTCAGGAGTCCTCAGTTCCGGTTATTACGCTTACACCACACTAAACCATCCTGAAAATGACAGGTGATGCTAAATGAAGATCAGAAAGTTATTTAGGATTTGTGTGGAAAAATTTTAGAACTGGGAGTAAAATTGATTGATATCATATATAGATAATCCGGATAATGTAAGTTCTGCAGAAATAGTAATCGGCATTCCCTCATATAACGAAGCAAAAACAATAGCGATACCTACACTGCAGGCAAGTTTAGGTCTTACACAATACTTCTCTGACAAATCTTCGGTAATAATCAATGTTGACAACAATTCGAAAGATGGAACAAGAGAGGCATTTCTAAATACAAAAACAGAAGTTCCCAAGATATACGTTTCAACTCCTGAGGATGTAAAAGGAAAAGGTTTTAACATACACAATTTGCTTAAAGTTGCCGCCGAACTCAGGGCTAAAGCCATAATTATGGTTGACGCTGACCTTACGAGTATTACACCCGAGTGGGTTGAAAGCTTCTTGGAACCTATATTTGATGGCTATGATTTTGTAGTACCTATTTACTCCAGGCATAAATATGACGGTACGATCACAAACAACATTGCTTACCCTCTGCTGCGTACCTTGTACGGACTTCGGGTCAGGCAACCTATAGCAGGAGATTTCGGTATTTCGGGGAAATTGGCTCGTTCTTTCCTTGTTGAACAGACCTGGACTGACGAAGTTTCCCACTTCGGGATAGACATTTGGATGACAACGATTGCTATATGCAGAAACTTCAAAGTGTGTCAAACGTTTCTTGGAACCTCAAAAGCCCATAGAACAAAAGACCCTGTGGGTTTGGGTAGAATGTTCTCTCAAGTCGTCGGAACCAGTTTTCAACTAATGAGCGCTTTTGAGTATCTCTGGAAAGATATTTTTGAATCTAGCCCTAGTGTCATATACGGTTTTGGTCTCGGTCAAAAAGAGAACTTCCTCGAAGTAATAATTCATCCTGAAACACTATACGATTCCTTTATAGAGGGTCTTGATTCTTATTCAGACCTTTGGCGCAGTGTTCTTGATTCTGAAAATTGGAAAGCCGTTGAGAAGTTAAAGAAACTTAAAAGTGACAATTTCTATTACGAAAGCAAACTTTGGGCTAGAATAGTATTTGATTTCGCCATTGCCTTCAATATTCAGGAAATTGAAAGGGATAAACTACTTCAAGCCCTAATACCTCTATATCATTCAAGGACTCTTTCGTTTGTGAATACAACCTCAGAAATGGAGACCCGAGAAACTGAAGCTATAGAAGAAAAACTGAATCGCAACTTTGAGGCCGAGAAAAGTTATCTGATAAAGCACTGGGATCTTGCATCGAAAAATAGTGATGTTTCTACAGAATTATCAAAGCTGCATGTCAATGACTAAGATGCCGGAGTTGATAAGTCTAGCTTTATGATGTTATCTGGTTGAGTAGGATTAAAAAATTATCGATTTTATTAGGTTAGTTTCCCGGGTATTAATATATTATGTTTGGAAAGCAAATTAGACTGTTTAAACTTTTGGGTTTTGAGGTGAAACTAGACCTTAGCTGGTTTATCCTTGCGATACTGATTACCTGGTCTCTCGCTAAAGGTTTTTTCCCTCATTACTTTAAAGATCTCCCGAATGCCACTTATTGGTGGATGGGCGTTGCAGGAACTCTGGGCTTATTAATTTCAATAATCCTACACGAGCTAAGTCATTCTTTGGTAGCTAGAAGGTATGGTATCAAAATGAAAGGAATAACCCTTTTCATATTCGGAGGGGTTGCAGAGATGGATGAGGAACCGCCGAGTCCAAAAGCTGAATTTTTAATGGCAGTTGTAGGGCCTCTGGCCAGTATCCTCATAGCTCTGCTGTCTTATCAAATCTACATTCTCGGCAAAAAATTTGGGTGGCCGGTACCGGTTAATGGAATATTCTTATACCTTGGCATTATTAATATGGTTTTAGCTATCTTCAATCTACTTCCTGGGTTTCCCTTGGACGGGGGGCGGATGTTGCGATCGGCCTTATGGTATTGGAAAAAAAATATTAGATGGGCGACTCGGGTTTCATCCCAGATTGGAGCTGCTTTCGGACTTGGATTGATTATCTTAGGGGTAGTTAGTTTCATTTACGGCAATTTCATTGGCGGTATATGGTGGGTGCTTATTGGATTCTTTCTTCGAAATGCTTCTCAAATGTCGTATCGGCAGCTTTTCATTCGTAAAGCATTAGAGGGTGAGCATGTAAGCCGCTTCATGAAAACCGATCTGATTACAGTATCAGCTTCAATGCCGATTGAGGAGTTAGTAGGGGATTATTTTTACAAGCATCATTTTAAAATGTACCCGGTTCTGGATAACTCAAAGCTTATTGGCTGTGTTACAACCCGTATGGTAAAAGAAATTCCCAAAGAGGATTGGATGCTCCGTAAAGTAGAGGAAATAGTTAGTCCCTGTACTGAGGAAAATAGCGTTAGACCGGATGCAGATGCTATGGACGCTCTTTCCAAAATGTACCGGAGTGGGAACAGCAGACTCATGGTTTTAGAATCTGGGAAATTGGTCGGTATTATTGCTCTAAAGGACATGATGACATTTTTATCAATGAAAATGGATATCGAGAATGATTAAAGAATAACACTCAGCGCTCGAAAGATTTAGAGCTAACTTAAAACAAGCCACGAATCAAAAGACAGCTTTAATGATAATTATCAGAATCGAACTCAGAAAAGTCACGATTTAATAGAAAAATAGGAAAATCTTTTTGAACATAATTTTTTCCTTTTCAATTGTAGCACGATTAAGTCCCAAAAGGATAAGTATCAGGTACGCCTTCTAATTGTGCTGTTGATATCGGCGTTATGGCTTTGGTCTGATCAATCCAGATATACTCATCAAACTGACGGGGCAGAACTGCCTCGAAATAGTGGCTGGCAAGCTCCGTCTCGGGTCGGTAGATGACGCCAATGGCCCGCTCCAGTCTTGGCTTGCTCAACTGAGTATAGAGCTCACCTTTCTGTTCGGCGCGCAGAGGAAGAATGAGTCCCGGCTTGTTCGTCAAATGGAAAAGACGTTCATAGCTTTGCGGATGGGATGGACGTACCTGTTTAACCTCCATAGGAGCATCCCAATTTGAAGCCGCTGCAACTGTACCGTGATCGGTTCCAAAGCCGATACTATAGGATTCTTCACCAAATTTTTCGCGGCAAAGCTGACCGATATTGTGCTCGCCACGCGTCGACATTTCTGTTGCCGAGGCATCACCAATGTGTGAGTTATGGGCCCAAACGACAGCCTTCGCATTTTCTCCATGAAATGTCATAACGTTCAGAAGCGTATCGAACATATGGCTGTCACGCAGATTCCAGGAGGCGCGGGAACCATAATACATAATCCGATAATAACGTTCGGCATTTGCAACTAGCTGGGCATTCTGGGAAGCATCTAGAAACCGCTCTCCATCATGATTTGCATATTCCATTTGTTTTTTTTGAAGCTCGGCAAGCATGCGCACTACATTTTGCTCGCAATCGCGATAATCACCAGTGAGCGCTGCATGACCATATGCCGCAGGGTCGGCCTCCCAGGGACTCAGGCAACCATAACGACTCCGCGCTACTATCGCAAGATCGGGATCAACCTCATCAAGGTAGTCTACGACAGCACGAGCAGAATTATAAAGGCTGTAGAGATCAAGACCGTAAAAACCCGTCCGGTCATTATACGGCAAAGCCTTATTGTAATAATGTAGCCAGTCGATGAATTCCCTGACTTCTGCATTGCGCCACATCCAGGTTGGAAACCGGGCAAATGCCGTCCATTCAGATGGTGGAGTGTTACGGTGCCGCACATAGTGATCGATTCGTGCTGCATCCGGCCAGTCTGCCTCAGCAGCAATAATATTGAAGTTTTTCTCCTCTATAAGACGCTTGGTAATAAGCGCCCGCATTCGATAAAATTCTGACGTGCCATGACTGGCCTCACCAATAAGAACTAGACGGGACTTGCCAATTCGTTTTAGCAGAGAATCCAATGATGCTTCCTCTACAGTAGAAAAAGCTTCAGCGTTGCTTGAAATGAGAGAAGGCAGTGACTCGTTGGCTCTGGGCAGTGTCTGAATGACGCGTGGCCGAGTGATTTCACTCTCGGCTTCTTCAAGCTCCCAGCCTTCCTTGCCAATTAGGGGCACGAAGCGCACATCTGCCAGATCTTCACGGTCATACACATTTTCATCCACACGTGTGATACGAATGAGCTCTTGTACCTTGGGATCAGCCCCGACCGGAATGATCATCCTTCCACCGATCGCAAGCTGTTGTTTTAAAGCCAGCGGAATCTCGGGTGCTCCAGCGGAAACGAGAATTGCATCGAACGGTGACTCATCTCTCCAGCCTATTGTTCCATCAGCATGAAGGATATGAACATTTTCATAGCCTTCACCAATCAAATTAGAGGCCGCTTTTTCCGCCAGCTGATCGATGCGTTCGATGGTATAAACCTCACCGGCAATCTCGGCGAGAACAGCTGCCGCGTAACCGGATCCGGCGCCGATTTCAAGCACTTTCTCGCCGCCTTTCAGCACCAGCGCCTCGATCATATAGGCAACAATGTAGGGCTGTGAGATCGTTTGCCCGGCTGCAATGGGTAACGGCCTGTCCTCATATGCAAGGTTGCGTACATTTTCAGGCACAAAGGCCTTACGGTTCACCTTGCTCATGGCATCCAATACCCGCTTGTCGCGTACGCCGCGTGCAAAAATTTGCTCAGCAACCATCCTTTCGCGGTGTTGTTTTTCAAGATCAGTCATCGTTACTTATCTCCCCCAAGATTGCTTCATATAGTTTTACTATAATGTAGTCTATAATTTCTTGCAAATTGTAATTAAAGTAGCATCCATTTTCTCAGTGATTTGGTTTATTTAAACAGTGAACAAAGAGCTTTAAAAACTCCTTAATCGTATCAGGAGGAAGCCCCAGCTTGCAGCGTCTATTTGTCAAAGCCCGCCTTTTAACCTGCCTAGAGTTATAAAGCCGGTTCCCGCCTTCACTACGATAAAGGATTACAAGCTCAGCATTTGGGTTCACTGATTGCTCTTGATAGAGTTAAGTATCTTTATGATAATCAATTTGAGTGGCAAAAACTTGTTAATAAGGCGATGGCGAAGCAATGTTTTGGTCTTATTGGTGCTGAACTTCGTGAGTTACTGCAACGCCCCTTCTTAATGGTTTAATTTCATTTCTTTGAATAAACGCTCCGTATCTTCACGGCGGCAAAGCTCGGTTCCCGGAGTCATGACGGCAGCAGTTCCCGCTGCAACACCAAAATAAACGGCATCTTGTATAGTCATCCCCCGCGATAGCGCTAATACGATGCCCGCTACCATACTGTCGCCAGCCCCGACTTTGCTTCTTATGGGGACGGCAGGCGATCGGATATACCGGCTCTCTTTCTTTGTAACCATCAGCGCCCCCGCTGCTCCGAGTGATACCACGACGACTTCGCTCTTATTGCTCTGAACTATTTTCTCAGCCATATCTTCTATCTGCTTTTCGTTTTCGATTAAACGCTCTCCAAGCTGGCTAAGTTCCCTTAAATTTGGCTTGACTAAAAATAACCCTTCTTCTAATGCCAGTTGAAAAGGCTCTCCCTGAGTATCTACGATAATTTTGCTGCCGAGTTGCTTAGCAACACGAGCTACCTGAGCGTAAAAGTTTTTTGCTACGCCTGGGGGCAGACTACCGCTAGCAACAATGTAATCCGGTCTTGGGTCTAAAGCAAAAACTTGGTCGAGGCTTGATTTCAATTCATTATCATTTAGTTTCGGTCCGGGCATACATAAACGGTATTGCAGGGTGGTGGACTCTTCGTACACAATTATATTTTCACGTGTTGCATCTTTAATAGGAATTGGTTTATGGTTGAGATTTTCATTATCCAACAACTCTTGAAACATTCGTCCCGTGAGACCTCCACATGTATATAAAGAGACCGATTCGCCTCCTAATTTTCTAATAGCCCTAGAAACGTTAATTCCACCACCGCCCGGTTCTCTCGACGGATTTCCGCAACGCAATTTTCGTTCCGCAACAAAATTATCAACAGACGTATTCACATCTATTGCAGGATTCATTGTCAAAGTGACGATATTTTTCAAAGTGTATTCTCCTAATAATACTATGCTTATTTTAGTTTATTTAAATTGCAATTGATATGCCAAAAACTCTTATCAATCTGTTTTGCAATAATAAAAAGAAAAATATTATGGTCAATCCTTGGAATTAGATCTTAAAAAATACTACAATTTGACTATATCTTGAGTTGCAACCGATAATTCCCGGTTCAATATCCTTGGCCCGGCCTCCCTACACCGAACGCCCAGTACATCATCAATTTCTAAATTGCTGCATTTGTCTGTCTATATCCATTAACTCTGATAGAATTTTTATATAAAGGAACTCAGGCAGCATATGGAAAGCATGCATGGATAAGGTGTAGATAATTGTTCAGGTTGCAGGCGAGAATATACACAAGAAAGTTAGACCATACCGGGCAGGGGTTATATCAAGGGTGGCAAGCGGAGAACTTAGTGTCAGCCTGGGCACAAGCAACCTGGAGGCGATAAGGTGGCTTAGACGCATTAGCCGTCATGTAGTCAGAATTACCCAGCATACCGAAGCCTCACTTCTTGCTGCCGGAAAGTAATTATAGGTTAGTGTATAAGCTCTCGTATTAATGTCCTTATCTTCATTGATAGTTTCATTCTAAGATTAAAGCATCTTGATATGTTCTGTCTAATATTCTGACATATGAAAACTTTGTTTTTATAACCATATCTAGAATATATGCATTTTCTCCTGATATCATGATAAACTCTAACTTGGCATAAGAATTGCAACATAGGTCTTCAGGAGTTTGGTATGAATATCAAAAAAATACTATGGGCTTCAGATGGATCAAAAGAGTCAGACAGTGCATTGAGATATGCAACATTCCTTGCTGAGAAATTCGAAGCTGAAATTTTATCTATATTTGTGAGTGAAATCCATTTTCCTATTACCTCCTTATTTCCTATTCCGGAGGATGCCATTATGGATATCGTAGAAAAAACTGAAAAGAGATTTGAGAACAGATTTATCAGGGTCTCCAAAAGACTTAAGGAAAAGGGGATAAATTCTACATTCAAAATTGTAAGGGATGGTGCCGTTGAGGGGATAATTAAAGCTGTAAGGTCCAACGGTTGTGATTTGATTGTTATGGGTAAACACGGTCAGGGGTTTGTTGAGAGAGCTGTTATAGGCAGTAATACTGCAAAAGTTTTAAGAAAATCTCCCGTACCAGTTCTTTCTGTGAAAGGAAAAGGAAGAAAAAGCATAAGTAAAATAGAAAATATATTGGTACCAGTAGATGTCTCTGACGATACTGAATCTGCTATTTTATCTTCCCTTGAACTTGCAGAAATATTTAATGCTTCTGTGACGCTTTTATACGTGTTCTGGCTGGATGAAAATGTCTATGATATACCTCCTTCTCTGGTAAAGAAATTAATGGAGAAATCCCATAAAAAACTAGATAGAATGGCTAATACGGCTAAAAAGAAATTTTTCAAACCGAAAAAAAGAACTAATCTCAATATCAGCATCAGCACAGAAGTTATACATGGTGTAAGCCCTGGGTTAGCTATAAGATATTATGCCAATAGAAACAAAATTGATTTCATTATGATGAATACACATGGAAGGAAGGGAATAAAAAGGATTGTCTTAGGGAGTGAAGCTGAGAAAGTAATACGCGAGGCCCCTTGTCCTGTATTAGTTTTCAGGCCTTAGTAAAATTTCTGTAGCTGTGAGGTCTAATATATGCTGAGAATATTACTATTAACAATATTACTTACATCTGTTGCCTATTTTGTTCTTAATGCTCAAGATTATGATGCTGATAGTAAACGAATAAGCCAAATCAACAGAGGAAACCAGTTGGTCAATGAAGGCAGATGCAACAATTGCCATACCCCGCTTATCGAAACAAAGGATGGATTGATACCGGATAGTAAAAGAACACTATCGGGACACCCTAGTGATTCAGAAATACCTGAAATTCCTGCGGTTGAAATTGATTCTGAGGAGTGGCTTAAATTTTTATACTCTCTTGATTCTACTGTATGGGCAGGCGAGCGGGGAATGAGCTTCTCTGCGAATCTGACTCCAGATCCCATGACCGGAATTGGGAAGTGGAATGAAGAAACTTTTATTGAAATAATGAGGAGCGGACGTCATGTTAATCTTAAAAGAAATATTAAGCCCCCTATGCCATGGAAAGATTATGCTAAGTTAGGCGATGAAGATCTAAAATCGATATTTGCCTATTTAGCAACTCTACCACCTATTCGCAATGCCGTACCGAAACCAGTACCATTACCCTAAAATAATACTAGTTAATCCATTTAAAATTGTCCTTATCAAAAGAGCGGGTGCTTACAGAGTAGTTTTTCCTTATTACACGGGAGGAGTCAGGATAGCAAACAGTATATTAATACCATCTGTTGTTGACTTCATAGAATATGCCACGAAGACCGGGAACCTTGAACTTCAGTTAGAAGAAGTTCAGTTGAGTAAAGGCTCTAAATTCAATGAAATGACTCTTGAGAATATCGGAATTGGAAGAGACCCGGGGATTATTATAGTTGCTATAAAGAGACTAGATGGAACAATGGGATTTAATCCGAACTCAACCAGCATAGTAAATGTGGGTGATACTTTGGTAGCACTCGGAGAAACCTCTAAGCTAAAAGAATTGGAACAGCTTGCTGCAGTTTCTTAATTCAATTTCATTTTTAACTATCCTCAAATTCTGCTTTTGATGCTGATACTAATAATTCTCTAGCTTTTTTTAACCCTCTTTCGACAGCCTCGGACTCGTTTTCCCCGCATCCTGGAATGTTTACAATTACCCTTATGCTTGATATTCTGCCCACTATTGTTCTATCCTGCTTTAGATAGCCGAATATGACTTCTGTAGCATCCCGGTCGAAATTATAAGAAGTTTCAATAAGATAAAGTGAGCCATAGTCAGACATAATTTCCCCTCAATCAAGTAGTCTTAAATTTAATTTGCAAGAATTATGCCACAGATAAAATTTATATATTTAAAGTATATTAGACAAATGTTTTCAATATTGTTTGTCTGACAATCTGACACCTTACATTCCACCGTTCTAAAAACCACTTTAATTAGCATATTTTATGTCAAGCTTAGGACTTAAATATTGGCATTATAGTTGCAATATCTAATATTGAGTCCTAATTTAACAAATAAGGAGGGGACTATGAAGAAACCCCTGATTAGAAGCACTAAGCCTTTAAAAGATATTTTGAATAGGGATGTAATAACCATAGGACCTACAGCATCTGTTTCAGAAGCTGCATATCTTATGATGAGAGAAGAAATTGGATCATTAGTTGTAGTTGACGATGAAAGATTTCCTGTCGGAATAATTACGGATAGAGACCTGGTTATATCAGTAATAGCCGGAGGGAAAAATTCTGAGGAAGTAATTGTTGAAGAGGTAATGACTAAAGATTTAGTTTACATAGATGAGTCTGCTAACATCATGGACATTCTAAGCACTTTATCAGAGTATTCGATACGAAGAATGCCTGTTACTAAAGATGGCAAATTGACAGGGATAGTCTCAGTTGATGATTTGATTGTAGTAATTGCAACGGAGCTTAGTGACCTTGCTATCGCTCTTAGCAGCAAATCAAAAGTACTGTGATATCAGTACGTGGCTTTGGTGGCAAATATATGCTGTATTATGATAGAATTACAAGGAGTGTTAAACGGCGGAATATTTTGATTATTTGCAGTCAATCCAAGAGGGAGAACCTTTGATGAAATTAAAAAAGATAATTTGGGCAACTGATGGCTCACGGGAATCAGAGACAGCTTTGGATTATGCAAAGTACATTGCGGGAAAATCAGGCGCTGAGATTCTGGGCGTACACGTGGTCCCTATGCCGGTCCAATTACTTTTTGATAATATTAGTGAATCCAAAGAAGAAATAAAAAAATGGAGATTAAAAATAGAAGATAACGCCGCTAAAAGGTTTGATGAAGTGAAAGAGGAGCTTCAAAAAACCGGTATTAAATTTGATGGAGTAATTCTAAAGGGAGTACCTAGCGATAAAATAAAGGAGTTTGCAACGAGAAAGAAAGCAGATCTTCTAGTTATGGGTAAGCATGGCCATGGATTTTTTGAAAGCATGCTTGCCGGCAGTGAAACTGTAAGGGTGTTAAAAAGTTCCCGGGTGCCGGTATTGTCTATTAAGAGTAAAAACAATGCTAAAGCAGAATTTAAGAATATACTCGTTCCTATAGACCTGTCCGAAGAAAGCGATTCTGCACTGACATATGCATTAAACGTAGCACAGCTTACCGGGGCTAAAGTAACTGTCATTTTTGTGCTTAGGTTAGATATGTATGCGCAGGATTTACCGGCTGGCGCTCTTGAGCTGGTTATAGAACAGTCTATGAAATCACTTAACAAAAGAGCCTCTCAACTTAAAAAAAAATTCGAAAGCAAAAGAGGTGCCTCAAGGAATATTCAAATGAACACAGAAGTTATTCACGGTATGAGTGAGGGCGTAACGATTTCACAATATGCCACAAAAAAAAATATAGACCTGATCGTTATTCATACTCACGGAAGAACGGGGGTAACCCGGTTCTTGCTCGGAAGCGTGACCGAAAGAGTTGTTTCCAGTGCCCAGTGTTCCGTTCTAGCGATGAGGCCTGAAGGATAAACGAGAAACTTTCTCTATGAAAACTCAAAGCGGAATTGAAAGATCAAGATTAATTGACTTCCTCTCATTACCATCTTCTTATCTGCACTCGCCCACTCACATAGAGCATATTCAAACTCATGCCTCAGATGTATTCATGGTGGCTCCATTTGTCTATAAAATCAAAAAACCAATTAATCTGGGATTCCTCGATTTTTCTACTCTGGAGAAAAGAAGATATTACTGTGAGAAGGAAGTTGAGCTCAACAGGAGGCTTTGCAGTAGTGCTTATCTCGGCATCGAGAAAATATCTCTAACGAACGGGAGCCTGAGTATCGGTAAAGGAGGGCAAATTGTCGAGTACGCAGTGAAAATGAATATGCTTCCGGAGAAATATTTCCTGCAGAACCTTCTTAGTGAAAACAATGTAGATGAAACTGATTTTATAAGGCTTTCAAATAAACTGGCAGATTTTTATAAATATCAAAGGTCCTGTGAAGAGATTGCCGAATATGGCAGCCCTGAAAAGATCAAAGTAAATATAGATGAGAATCTTACCCTCTCAAAGAGTTTTATTTGGGAGACGATTTCTCAAGCGGCATATAGCGCCATTGAATTTTATAACGATTACTTTTTTGAAAACAAATCCGATTTGTTCAGGATAAGGATGGAACAGGGGTTGATAAAGGACTGCCATGGAGATCTTCGTCTTGAGCATATAAACTTCCGCTCAGAAGATATATGCATTTTCGACTGTATTGAATTTAACGAGAGGTTCAGATATATAGACATAGCTTCCGATATTGCTTTTCTTGCAATGGATCTCGACTTTAATAGTTATTATAGGTTCTCTAATTTTTTCGTCTCAGAAATCTCCAAGGCCATGAAGGACGATTCTATCGATGAGGTGCTTGATTTTTATAAATGTTACAGAGCGTATGTTCGAGGAAAGGTAGAAAGCATTAAGGCTCTTGAGCCTGAGGTGCCTGATAAGCAAAGAGAACTTGCGCATAAAAAAGCCGAGTTATATTTTAAGCTGGCTTTGAAATATGCGCTTTTCGGCTCGGGTCCTGTGATAATTGCCACGTTCGGACTTATTGGCTCGGGAAAGTCTACTTTTGCAGATCTGCTTTCAGAAGAGCTGTCATGCGAGATTGTTTCCTCAGACATATCAAGAAAAAGACTCTCGGGTATTCCCTCGAAAGAAAGAAAATACGAGGAATATGATAGCGGAATTTACTCCAAGGATATTACAGAGCGTACATATCGGGAATTATTTGATAGAGCAGAAGAAATAATTAAGAACGGAAGATCTGTGATTCTCGATGCAAGCTTTTCAAAAAGAAAATGGAGAGAGTCTCTTATAGAGAGGGCGAATAGTTTAGATATCCCTTTATGTTTTTTACAAACACACGCTCCAAAAGATGTAATTGAGCAAAGACTCTTGAAAAGAGAGCAGCAGGGATTATCTGTTTCTGACGGCAGATTGGAGATATTGGACAGATTTATTTCTGAGTTTGAAGAACCTTCTGAGCTTAGTGAAAAGAACTTAACAACTATAGATACTACAAAGCCACTTTTGGAGAATATGGAATCTATATTTAAAGATATAATACTTAGAAACCTTAATTCATAGGTTGATAGAATATGGCAATTAAAAACTCAGAAGTGATAATCAGTTCTTATTAATCAGATTTTGTCTACGGCGGAATAGACGGCCCTGTTACAACCTTTGCGATTGTTGTGGGTGTGAGCGGTGCCTCTTGTACTGTGCTCCCCATTTGATTTCTGTTACTTAAGAGTAATCCTCATAGTGTCCAAATAGGTGTCCATACTGGCCAGAAATAGACTAAATATGCGAGATATGCTAGATGCCAGGATGCTCAAAATGTCCAATGATATCAGATAGCTGTAGCGTTTTTGGGTGTTTGCAGCATCTGCTCTGTTGGGTTTAGGAATCCTGCGCTCTATCCTTCTGAGCTACGGGGACATTATCTAAAAAGAACAATTGACTGAAGGGATATTGCTTTAGCTACTATATATTACAGAATTTATGCTAACCATCAATAGAAGATTGTGGATAAGCTCTTAAGTTGTCAAATTATTAATGATATTTATTTCTTATCTATGAGCGATTGATTTTTAAGATCCATGTATATTGAATCGGCAAATATTTGATTAGCTTTGCTGTTTGGGTGGATATCAATTTTATAGATAGTAAGCTCACTAATATCTATGTCTTGGAAGGAAGCAATAGTGTTTGAGTAGTATAAATTATTGTTCTCGACTAATCGTTTAATCTCCTTGCTCATTTCATAATGACTATAGTCATGATCCAAAACTACAACGCAGATTGGCACATTGTTCTTCTGACTTATATTACTTAGCTTCTGAAGTTCAAGGTTGAATTGATCTAAACCGGTCTTATGTTCATCAAGAAATTCCTGATCTTTGTTGTCTTGTGTGGACAATTTGTTCTTGGATATTAGCTTGTATGTGAAGCTTTGAAAAAACTGGTTTTTCTGTGATTTAGGTTTGAATTCTTTTTCTTCATCTTCAGTGAATTGAGAACCATCTAAAATAAATAAAATTAGATCCGGGTTATATTTGAGCGCTTTGTGTTCAAGTGTTGCAATCTTGTTGTTGATTCTATAGCCGCTAACTCCAAAATTAATGAATTCATAATTGAAATCCGGGTTTTCTTTATTGAATCTATCTTCTAGGATACTGTGAAACGCTTCGTCGATTTCTACTCCGGCGGGTACTGTAAAAGAACCACCAATAACTGCAACTCGAAAAGTATTGGCAGGCTTTTCGAGAGAATATTCTTTATCTCTAAGCCCTCGGGAGTTTGTTTTGAAATCGGCAAGTTTAAAGTACGAATCAATTTCTGGCTTGAATTCATAAACAACATCGGGGAAATCTGATTTTTGTAAATATCCGGTATAACCCATAGATCCTACGCTCTTCATCTTCTGGTAACTTAAGGATTCTGTTCCAAAGAGGTGAAACCGGATTGTTTGCTCTAGTAATAACGCGAATAGTAAAATTAAGATAAAGACTACGAGTAAATCTTTGAGACGACTGTTAGAACTGGTTTGATTACTTGGCGCTTTGGTCACTTTTTTATTGCCATTCCCAAGAGAAGTTAAAAGATTTGATAGTTAAAGCCACCTTTCTGGGGGCCACCTGAAAAGAGTATTAGTAGTGCTGTTAATACGATAAAGATAATTAGAGCTGTGAGCAAATAATATTTATATCTTGAGAAGAAATTTTTGAACACTATTCGTTCCCCTTATTTGAAATAAATTCTAAAGTTGATTCAGCTATTTTTTTATGGGCAATGTTATTAGGATGAGCGTCATCATAATTTACCCATAATCCTATTTGATCAGGATAGTTTTCAAAAAGCTTAGCTAAATTTAAATAATCAATATCGTTATCCTTCAGAAATAGGGCCAAATTATTGTATACATTTGTAAATATTTCGTTGTTTACATCATGGAGTTCTGGCAGTAACACTACTTGGAATTCAATTCCCCTACTTTGGCAAATATCACGTAACTGTATTATGGCTTTTCTTGTATTGATCCAACCTTGTTGGTCGTTGCCGTAAAGAGATTCATAGTATTCCTGAAAACTCTTTGATGGCATGACGTTATTAAGCAGAGAGTTTATTCGTGACCAGTAGAAAGAAATGAATTGAGAATAACCTAAAAACCATAACCCTGATTTTTCCGGCGTTATTTCCGCATCGTTAATAAAATAAAATAAAACTACTTTGTCAGGGTTATATTTCAGACCTTTCTCAATAAAAAGATTAACTTCCTGTTCCGAATTATAATTTCCTATACCAAAATTAATAACTTCAGTCGGGGATTGAGAGTTCATATCCTCTTCGATTAGAGTAGCAAAGGTTTCCTCTTCCTTAACTCCCCATCCAAATGTAAGTGAATCACCAAGAAAAATGATTCTATGTTTATCACTTTTATCAACTGTATATTCTTTGTCCCTATGACCATCAGAATTGATATCCACCATTACATCCATCAGTTTCATAGATTTGTTAGGTCTATGTACATGACCGATTAATTTATTGTCAGAATCGTTTTTAAGGTTTATCGCATACTTGGTCATTTCAATATCATATGCTGTATTGAAATGGAGATAAACTCTAATGAGTACTTCCCCGATAGCTAAAATTACAATAAAAACTATTAATATAGCCAACAGTCTGATGAGTAAATTTCTTAGATTCATTTAATTTGGGTTCTAGCGCCTTTTTGTATATATAATGAGCGTGTATTGTACAAAATAATCTTGCTATTGTAAACGTCTTGTGTCTTCTTTGATTCAATATTACTAAGGGGTAGTTTATTGCTTTACAGTTTAGAGTGAAATTGATATCATCACAATATATAGGAGGTTGTAAAATGTTAAAAGTAAACCCGAAAAAAACCACTATTGGCTGGATTGGGACTGGAGTTATGGGTAGCTCAATGTGTCTTCACTTACTAAAAAAAGGATATAAAGCGGTTATTTATAACCGGACAAAAAAGAAAGCAAAGAACTTGATTGAATTAGGCGCGGAGTGGGTGGATTCCCCAAAACTAGTTGCGGAGAAAGCAGACGTGATCTTTACAATTGTTGGATTTCCTAAGGATGTGAGGCAAGTTTATTTTGGTGAGAATGGAATATTTGAAGGTATCAAAGAAGGGAGTCTAATAGTAGATATGACTACAACAGAGCCCGCGTTATCTGAAGAAATATATGAGGCAGCAATGCTGAAGGAGTGTTCATCGGTAGATGCACCAGTTTCTGGTGGAGATATCGGAGCACAGGCCGGCAATTTGTCTATTATGGTCGGTGGTGATAAAGAAGCTGTTCAAGCAGTTATGCCTCTTCTGAAACTTATGGGGGGTAACATCGTCCATCAAGGAGGAGCTGGGAAAGGTCAACATGCTAAGATGTGTAATCAGATAATGGCCTCTGCTCTAATGATAGGTATGTGCGAGACCCTACTTTATGGATACAAAGCGGGGCTTAATTTGAATACTATGCTCAGTTCGGTTGGTAAAGGGGCTGCAGCGTCTTGGATGCTTGATAACCTAGCCCCCCAAACCATTAAACGTGATTTTGAGCCCGGATTTTATGTAGAGCACTTTATTAAGGATATGGACATCGCACTTAAAGAAGCTGAACGAATGAATCTTTCTCTTCCGGGGCTATCACTTGTACACCAGCTTTATGTTGCGACTAAAGCGCAGGGGTATGGTCGAAAGGGAACCCAAGCTCTCTTACTTGCCCTTGAGAAGATTTCGGATGTGAAATAGAAAATTTCTCTGTCTATAGTTGACATTTTTTTTTGTTTAATCTATTTTTTTCGTATGTGCGGTAGAGTTAACTAAAAAAATCTTAAGGTCTTGGAATGAAAGTAATTATAAGATCACTTATGAGACAGCATTTTTTTGTAATTTATAATAAGGAGCAGGAGGTATACAAATATGTTGGAGAATACAAGATTGTGGTCAGTGAGTATTGCATTTTTAGCACTAGCTCTATTCATAGGGGTTGAGTTGGCCATTGCTGAGCGTGAAGATGTAGTGGGTCAGGAACGATTAACTACTTCTCAAGAATCGGCACAGAGACTCTATGATCTGGACGATACAATGATGGCTAATTATGCAGATACGCAACGGCTCGTCGGCGAAAGTCAGTCGCCTGTAATTATAGTGATGTTTAACCGTGTCGGCGGCAAGTACATTCTGCGTAGAAATGGCAGCGAGGTATCTGTCGAGCCTGTACCCGCTTTATACCAGCGGATGAAGTCGGTTTCACACACAATCGTTGGTATATTCGAAATAATCACACCATATTTCGCCAATCCCTGTTTTAGGCAAGGACATTTGGCGGTTTAATTAACTTATAATCAGCCAGAAACTCGTTCGGAGTTTTACCACCTAAACCGCAATGCTCTAGATTGTTGTAGTAAGTATTCCATACTCTGATCTTATTTAGCAAATCTCTGATGCTTCTGAATTTGTTCTGTTCATAGAACTTCTCCTGATCTTC
>Ga0307376_10001340_pt1 | contig 27027 bp, 19 predicted proteins | sample TR2MG_FD_202536 | JGI IMG/M metagenome (GOLD analysis project Ga0307376, IMG submission 202536) | Soil microbial communities from Risofladan, Vaasa, Finland - TR-2 | ecosystem: Environmental > Terrestrial > Soil > Coastal area > Acid sulfate soil | place: Finland: Risofladan, Vaasa | collected...
CTTACAGGCCCACTCCACCCTTTCTGTCGATCCTGGGCCAATCTAGGCGGCAAATCGCGTGCGCGCATAACCGTACATACGTGCTTAGGTCCCTAGAATACCGGACTTTGTCCACTGGACTTTGTTGGGCTTCCAAGTGATGAATACGGCGCCTGAACTCACCCCAAAGGAGGCGTCCCATCATGGCTGGAAGCACCGTCGATGCGCCCGCTGCAATCCCATCCGCTGCCACCGAAGAAGCTCCGATCACGTTGGCTGAAGCCGTCCCGAAGTTTGTTGACTACCTGGCTTCGTACCGCAGCTACTCGCCCTCTACTGTGAGAGCCTACACCAGAGACCTGCAGATCTTCGAGGAGTTCCTGAGTGGGGGCAACGGTCACCTGCCGATCCCCGGAGAGATCACCCGCCACCAGGTGATCCAGTTCGCGGTGAGCTTGTCCGGCATGGCCCCGCTCAGCGTACGCCGCAAGCTCGCGTGTCTCTCCTCCTTCTTCGGATTCCTGCAGGACATGGGCTACGTCCAAGGCAACCCCGCGCGTCGCCTTCCGCTGCCCAAGGTCGAGCAACTGGTGCCGGTTACGCTGAGCCAGGAGGAGGCACAGAGGATCGTGGCCGCGGCCGACACTCCCTGGAACCGGTGCCTGGTGATCCTGCTGTTGACCACTGGGATGCGACGCAGCGAGGCAGTCGGGATCGCGCTAGATGACATTGATGTGGAGAACGGACAGCTCCTGGTGCATGGCAAGGGCTCCAAAGAGAGGACCGCACCGCTGACAGAGGAGGCAATCGAGGCCGTCCGACACTATCTCAGGCATCGCAGGGAGACGAACTGCCAGCGGCTGTTCGTGAGTCAGACTGGACAGGCGATCCAGGGGCGCGTCGTCAATCAGATGTTGGACCGAGTACTGCAGAAGGCCGAACTGGTCGGCAGAGGCATCACCCCCCACACCTTGCGCCACACCTTTGCCACCCACCTCATCCGCAACGGCACCGACATCCGGACCGTGCAGGAGCTGCTCGGGCACTCGGACATCCAGACCACCGCGCGGTATCTCCATTCAGACACGAGGACAAAGCAGGCTGCGGTGGGGAAGCTGAGCGGGCTGCTCGGAGCCGATCCCGTCGGTGCAGCTGCCGAATCCTCGGCCGCGGAAGTTTCAGCCTCCCTTCACAATGCCGACACAGAGGTCCGGTAGACTGATCATGCTAGCAGCTCAATCAGCGTGAAGCCTCTCCTACTCGTCGACCGCCTGGGACCTCCGGGCGGTCACGTCTTTCTCTCGGCTGAAGCACGTGAAGCATTCCCTGCCGTCCGCTTGTCCTGTCCATGGTGGGCCCAGATCGGCACGTCTGTGCCCAACCGTAGGTTTCCGAATGCCGTCGAACACGTCCAGCACCGAGAAGCTGTCAGAAACCCAGATGATTACTAGCTTCTTCAGCGGTCCGGATGAGTTTTGGCACACTACGGCCCCGGATAGGATTATTAGAGAGGACAGCAGAGGCCAGCGCTATGCACGGTGGGGCACCAGAACGCTTCGATGAACTCGACGACCAATCGCGTCCCCTCCTCGTGACTGACATACGGACTTGAGGCGGGGTTGTACATCGTGTCGGTTAGGTCCCGCACGAGCGCGATATCCATCCCCCATCGGACCATCTGCTTGATACCGAAGGATCTGTGAAGCACACACATGTTTGTGTGAACGCCCATGATGAAGATCTGCCGGCAGGCGAGGTGGCGCAGGTATCGGTAGACCTCAGCCCCATCGTCAGAGATACCGTCCCTCTGCTGGTCGATGCTGAGCAGAGGGTGCTGGGTCCGCCATGCCCTGTGCGACGGTTTCTCGCCGGTGTCGGAGCCGCCATCCGAATCATCAATGGGCAGAGGAGGGTCGGCGTGTTCCAGGTCTTCCGGCAGACTCAAGGGAGGGGCAGCGAGTACGCGCGCGCGGGCCGGAGTGCCATCGTAGTGCTCCATGGTGTCGGAGGGCGCGTGGACGATCTGTACACCAGCGGATCTCGCGTGAGCGAGTACCTGGTCCATGCGGGGCGCCATCTCGGCCACGCGTTCGGCCGCCCCGCGGCTCCAATGATCGTCCCACATGTCGCAAACGGTGATGGCGATCTTTGCGGCAGGCACGGTGATGCTGCTCTCGACGGTCGCCCAGCAGGCGTGCCCGCCCGCGTCGTTCCGGAGTTCGCGCTTCCTCAGATTCAGTGTCAGCTCGCGTGTGGACATCTCGTCATCCTCCTGATCCAGGATCCGTGTCCCCCCGAGGAATGCTATCCGAGCCTTCTGAGAGCTTCTTTCCGCCTCGGTGCCCTGGTGTCCTGGCGGGCATGAAAGTGACCCTGAGTCCCCTCCGGCCCCTGTGCAGTGGCCTGCGTGTGTTGATCCAACTCCTCCGATATGCTCTCAGTTTCTGCTGGGCGCTGCTACTGCCGCGAGCGGTGACGGCGGCTCAACTGGTGGCGATCCAGAGCCAGTTGGCGGCGGAGATCAACCGCTCCTCGGGTTGACAGCGACACAGTCAGTTCAGCCCCGCCTTTCGAATCCTCTGGGCAATGCTCTCGAAGTTCCTTGACGGTTGGGAAGAGCTGGTCCATATCATGAAGCCCGAAACGGTGAAGCGCTGGCACACGCGGGCCTTCCGAGCGTGGTGGCAATGGAAGTCGAAGGCGGGCCGGAAGCCGGTGACCCTGGAAATACAGCAGCTCATCCGTCGCCTGAGCAAGGAGACCCCCTTCGGGGAGCGGAGCGAATCCGGGACGTGCTTCTGCTGATGGACTACGAGGCTCCCGGGAGAGGATACGGTCCGTAAGTACATGGTGAAGCCCAGGAAGCCGTGCCCGGCGACGACCAACTGGCTTTCGTTCCTGAGGAACCAAATCAATCGCTCCTGGGCAATTGACTTCGTCACCGTCATTACGTTGGGCTTCCAGGCCCTGTACGTGTTCCTGGTCTTCGATCATGCCCGGAGGGAAGTGCTGCACTTCGCCATAATCTCGAACCCAGCCATGGAGTGGGTAATCCAACAACTGCGAGAGGCGACCTCGTTTGGATGCCAGCCGCGTTACCTCTTCCGGGACAACGACGGCATCTACGGCCATGGCGTCAGCGCCTTCCTGCTGTCCTGTGACATGCTGGAAGTGCGAACCGCCTACCAGAGTCCCTGGCAAAACCCCTACATCGAGCGCTTCATCGGGACGCTACGGCGAGAGCTACTGGATCACGTGATCGTGCTAAACCAGGATCATCTGGAGCGGCCCCTCAAGGAGTTCATCGAGGACCACTACCACCCGACGCGCCCCCATCAGGGATTGCGCGGGGAGACGCCGGTGCCCCAGGGGCCGCCAGGCGTGGGCGAACTCATCTCCGTGCCGGTAGTGGGCGGACTCCATCACGGCTGTTGTCGTGCCGCCGCCTGATCGCGGTCTCCCCCAACTTCCCCCGCCGCCTGTCGGTCTGCTATCATGGGGCTGGCGATCGGGACATGGACACCTCGAGAACCAGGGAGACGGACACAATGGGGATCGCACCCTTGGCCTGCTTCGGTCTCATCGTACTGGGAGTCATCCTCTATCAGATCGATGCTCGCGCCGCTGGCGGCCTGCTGCATCCTTCCTCCGCTCCTATGGCGAATATGATGCTGTGGCGCTGGGGGATCGTTTGCCTGATCGCGGGGGTGTTTGGCTGGGTGCTGATGGCGTGCGCCCAGGCGATGAGGCCGCCGCTGCTTCCCCCGTGGTTTGGCGATTACCCGGAGGAGGACGAAGGGGAAGATCCGGGCGATGAATGACCAGCCTTGCTCCCGTGGCGGCGGAACCACTTCCGCTCCGTGAAACTCCTGGGTAGCGTTTTTCGGGGGGACGCCCTGCGAGCGTTTCGTGCCCGATAGCTTCCTCACTTGCCGCGTCTCCCTGCCCCCAGGCGCCGGCGCTGTGGTTGCCTGTCGCTGATGCAGCATCGAGAAGACGAGGCGGGCGATGGCATGGCGGCAAGCAGACGGATGGCTTGAAACCAGCCAGTCATCTGAGTTCATCCAGCTCCCAGTAAGTGACCCAGCGCGCGGCCGGATGCTCTCCGTCTGCCACATGGCTTCTTGCGGCAGCAGCCGGACGTTTCGCTCACCACCATCGTCGCCCGCCAACATGACACTATGGGTGGACCAGTATACGGTCAGCGAACTCCAGACCGTGCCATTGCGCAACGCCTCAATGGGCCAGGCGGAGGTAGGCCGTGACTGTACCAAGCAGGCTCCAGGCCGCTCCGCCGAGGTAGTCCCCAATGATCAGGCCCAGGAATGCAGGACGAAGGCGTCGGTACAGGAGGAGGCCGCCGAACCGCTTGATGAGGAAGACAACCAGCCAGCCAATGAAGGCATTGGCCCACAGCACGTTGTCGGCGGCCCAGGTGCTGGCCATGATGAAGCCTATTGGGCTGACCGGCCACCCCACCACGTTGAACTGCAGCCAGGAGAGCCCTAGCATGATACACGAGCCGACGACGACCGCCAGCCGATGCCAGTTGTTCGGGATCTCTGGAAGGCGCAAGCTCGCATCTACTGCGCCAAACTGCTGCATAGGCCACGAACTGAAAGGCCAGTTGTCGAGCTTCGTCCCTCCGTTCATGTAGATCATTCGCAGCATGGCGGGAACGCCCACTGCCAGCACGACAGTCACTGCCAGCAGCGCCGCTGTGGTGAAGGCGCGGCCGTTCATCCTCTCGCGGCGGACCAGCTTGAAGCTGTTCATCATCTGAGGCATGGGCAGGTTATACGGATCGTCCATGTAGATGCCGTTCATGTAGGCGTACATCACCAGTGTTGCGGGCCCGAGGGATCCCGCCCCAAGCATGCCGACCGCTACGGCACGAGGCGCCCGGTCCCAGGCGATGAACATGACCCCGCCTCCGGCCACCAGTTTACTGGCGGCTATGCAAAAAGCGTAGAAGATGCCGATGAGCAAGAGCACCGACCACCACGACATGCCCGCCTGCGTGCCGAACCACAGCATTGCCAACAGCGCGAGCACGAAACCGATCAGAGTGCCACGACCGCCCAGCGGTTCATATTCGTCGGTGCCATAGGAGCACCCGAGCAGGCTCCGGAGGGCGCGCTTGATGGCGACGCGTGACTGCCAGAGCACGACCAGACTGAGCGTGAGATAGCCACCGACCTCTGTGAAGCTGATGAACATCCGCGGCTGGAAGGAAGAGGCGGTCTGAGATTGGTCCATGAAACCAAGGGTGGCCCAGATAAGGAGCTGCACCTTGTACAGGGCATAGAACAGCCACAGGCTGAGGGAGATCTCGCTCGGGATTAGACACATCACCCCGATCATGTTGTAGTACAGACTCAGATGGGTCTCGCCAAGGACGCTCCATGGCAAGCCCATGCCGACAAAGGGCTTGCCGATATGCACTTCTTCAAGACTGAGCGTCGGCAGATTGGGGTACAAGCCGTGCAACCATCCGAGCATCCCCACGAAGGCGGGAATGGCGAACCCGAGCCAGAAGAGGCGGCTGTGGAGAATGCCAGTGCCCAGAGTCGGCCGGTCAGCATCACCGATCAGCGAGAGCGGGACATCCACAAGCGGGTAGGTGAGTCGCTGGTGCTCGATCCAGTCCTTGCTGAGCAAAGCGCCAAGGCAGTACATGCCGGCAAAGAGCGCGATCGTGAAAAGAGACCAATACAGGGCGGGAGAGAACCACGCGGCCCAGGGGATGTCGGACGCGCGCGGCGCTCCTTCCCAGAACCAATAGGAAGCCTCGGTTGTACTCGGTGCCAGCCAGGTGGGAATGTAGGGCAAGATCGTGTGCTGCCAGTTGTTGGCCGGCGTCGCCATGTAGAAAGGGTAGGTGATGTGCGAGACCATGTACGGCAGGCCACCGTGCCCCAGGAATCCAAGAGAGACCATCCCCATGCCGTAGATGGTAAGCAGTTCGATCCGAGTCAAAGCCCGTCCCGGCCACAGCCAGGTGAGCAGGCTGTTGACAGCCAGCAACAGGAACAGGGTCAAGATGGGCCCACTCAGCAGCGATCCCACTCCAGCAATCCACCAGCTCTTGAGCATGAACTGCAGGTACGGGTTGACGATAGAGAGCAGGGCGATGCTGACAGCGCCGATGATCAGTGAGCGGGCCGTGATCCGGCGCTGGAACTCATCGGTCACCAATCTGCGGCGCGCCTGCCGCCAAGCACAAGGGGCGTTCGCCATCGCCGTTGGGCTGTCACCCCGAACAGCACTATCGGGGCACTCTGAGCGGCTTCCCCTTGAAGCCGGGCGGCTCGTATCCTGGGAGCACATAGGCGGCCTCGCGATTCTCGTCTACGACGTCGGAGACATCCGGCGGTTTCTCGATCTCCTATGGCAGTTCCTCCGTTACGCCCTAGAGTCACATGCGGCGCTCGCCTGCTGTTCTGGAGCTGACCCGACTCGGTGTGGACGTCGCCCAGATGACGGGAGTACTGCCTGCATTGGCTCGGATGCCTCCGATCGTTGGGCCCAACGGGAAGCAGCATGCAGGCCGAGCAGGTGCTATCGTCTGCCTGTGCCAAGCAGACGTCCCGCCTTCCGGTCAAGCCGTGTCCGACATATTCAGGGAGAGTTTCCGTGTCCGCAACGACCGGGACAACGACTGGCTGGGCTGTCTCAGCGGGCTGCACGTCACTGAGGTGGACCATGTTCGCGCCAACTGCCTTGCGCGCGAATTCGCGCGCCCTCGCGAACACGGGAATACCATCACGGCCGGTACTCCGATGATCCAATGACAACCAGCAGCCCAATCAGGGCGGACCCATAGCGTCGGGCCCTCCGCGTCAGACCATTCCTTTCCACTGCGGTATTGACAGGCAACAACGGGAGGCGGCGCCAGGCGTGACGAAAGGGCCGATCACCTATCTCGTGCGCCTTCGCCGCCTGGCCGGTCCCAGCAACGAACCCTCCCCCGCCCGGTCCGCGATGCTTCACCGAGGCTCCAGCTCACCGAGCCGGCAGAACGGGCACTGATTGTCCATTATCACCGCCTGCGCCAGTGGCGCAATGAACCGTGCTGCTCTTCCAATGGACAATCCTGCTCTGGTTCGGGCTAGTGGAGGGAGCTAACAGGCTGAGTCGCCGCCCGTCCTCGTCGGGGATTGTCGGCGCGGCCGTTTCGCGCCCGGCATCAGAGAATGTCCCAGGGAGCTCCCTACTCTCCCTCTACTCGAGCGCTCCGCACCGGCTGCGATGGAGCTTCGACATTCGGTCAGAGAGCTCGGAGAGGGCTATCGGGGACGACGGATGAGAGGACACATTCGTACAGAACCTCAACACTCTCGTCCTATGCCCTGCAGTTCTCCGACTCAGATATTCTGGTAGAGTAACCGAGTCGGATCTGGACGGCTAGCATCAGCTCATGGAGGAGGTTCATGGAGAGCAGGCTTCGCGCGGGCGCCGCCCGCATCGTGATCACTCCGGACTTGGGCTGCCACATCTCCGGGTACTACGAGGACCGAATTGCACAGGACATCCGGGACGACCTCTACGCGAAAGCAGTCGTCCTGGAATCCGGTGATGCCACCCTCGCCATTGTCGTCTGCGATCTCCTCCACCTCCTGAGAGAGGACGTCGACCTGGCCAAGGCGCGCGCTGCGGAGGTGACGGGTATCCCGGCCGCCAACATCCTCGTCGCCGCGACCCATACCCACTTCGGCCCCTCTACGGAAGCAGGTTACGACATCCCGCGGGAAGATGGTTTCATGGAACGCTTCCCGGCCCGAATCGCCGATGCCGTAAAACTGGCGCAGAACCGGCTCCGGCCGGCAATGGCCGGCCACGGCGCAGCGAGCTGTCCCGGAGAGGTGTTCAACCGGCGGTACTGGATGAAGGATGGCACGGTGATTACCAACCCCGGCCGCCGGCCCGAGGTCGTCCGTCCGGCGGGACCTACCGATCCCGAGGTGGGCGTGCTCCTGCTGCTCGACGCCGAGCGCCTTCCGATTGCGGCGGTCGCCAACTACGCGCTGCACTACGTCGGGCCCGGCCGGGGCGGGCACGATGTCATCAGCGCCGACTACTTCGGCGCCTTCGACCGCGCGCTCCAGCGATGGCTCGGGCGCGAATTCGTGGCCATCATGCTAAACGGGTGCTGCGGCGACATCAACAACATCGATGTGTTTGGGCCCCAGCGAGAGTACCCCTATGACCACTACCAGGTGGACCGCGTCGCCAACGTCGTGGCTGGGGCCACCTACATGGCCTGCAACAGTATCCACCGGTACGATACCGAGGTGCCTCTCGCGGCTGCGAACGAGATACTGACGGTGGGCCGAGAGTCCGTGACCCAGGCCGAGGTGGCCGCGGCAAAGGAACGCCTCGCCCAGCCCGATTCCGAGGAGCAGGCACGACACGCCACGAGCGCTGATCCTACCTGGCTGAAGGCGACGCGCGTACTGGAGCTGGAGCGAACGCCGGCGGAGCGTCTGGCCCCGATACAAGCGATGCGGATTGGGGACCTCGGGCTCGTTGGTCTGCCTGGTGAGATCTTTGTGGAGATCGGTCTGCAGATCAAGGCCGGCTCGCCATTTGCCCGCGCCCTCATCGGGGAGCTGGCCAACGGGACCATCGGCTATGTGCCCAGCGATACAGCCTTCGACCAGGGGTCCTACGAGGTCTATACCTCCGTCATCCCCAGAGACACCGGCACAAGGATGGCGGAGACTGCACTGGGCCTGCTCAGGAAGCTGTCCGGGTGAAGAGGAGAAGAGTGATGGCTACTGGGATCGCTGGACTGGCGATCGATGGTGGAACGCCCGTCAACGGCCGGCCGTTCCCGATGTGGCCGAGCTTCGATCTGGGCGTCATGGAGGACATCGGCCGCATCCTCGAGACGGGCAAGGTGAACTACTGGACCGGCCCGACCGGGATGAGGTTCGAGCAGGAGTGGGCCAAGTGGTGCGGAGCGAAGTACGGTGTTTCTACATCCAACGGCACCAGCGCCCTCCACACGGCCCTGGCAGGGCTGGGCATCGGTCCCGGGGACGAGGTGATCGTGCCCTCCTACACCTTCATCGCCAGCTCCTTCTCCATCTGCCAGGCGGGGGCGGTGCCGGTCTTCGCCGATGTGGAGCGGGATAGCCACACGCTGGACCCCAAGGACGTGGAGGCGAAGATATCGGAGCGCACCCGGGCGATCATGCCCGTCCACCTCTACGGGGTGATTGCGAGCATGGGGCCGCTGCTGGAGATCGCACGAAAGCACAGGCTGAAGATCGTGGAGGACTGCGCCCAGGCCCACGGCGGCCAGTACCGGGACAAGAAGGTGGGGACCGTGGGGGATGTGGGCGCTTTCAGCTTCTGTCAGAGCAAGCACTTCACCACGGGCGGAGAGGGCGGGGCAGTGATCACGGACGACGAGGACGTGGCCTGGCAGTGCCGGTCGTTCCGGGATCACGGCTACGATGTCAAGGGAAGGCTGCGGCTGCTGGAGCTGGAGGCGAAGCTGCCTTACATCCACAACTCGGTGGGCTTCAACTACCGGATGACGGAGATGCAGTCGGCCATTGGGCTGCGGGAGCTGGCCCGCTTCGGCTCCTGGAACCTGCCGGCGCGGCGTCGCAACGGGGAGCACCTGGCGAAGCGGCTGGCCGGGGTGAAGCAGATCAAGCACCTTCCGCTGGACACACAAGAGCGGCGCAACGCCTACTGGATGTTCCCCCTGGTTGTGGACATCGAGCAACTCGGGGGAAAGACCATCGGCGAAGTGGTGAAGGCGATCGAGAAAGAGGGTGTTCCGGCGGGGCCGGTGATGTGGCCCCAATGCTATAAGGAGCGGGCCTATCAGCAGCATAACGGCTTCGGGCGGCTGAAGTACCCGTTCGAAGACCCAAACGCTCGCAAAGAAGCGGTTCAGTACGACACAGTGCACTGCCCCAATGCGGCCTGGCTGGAGGAGCGGACCTTGTTCGTCCCGTGCCACCCGGTCTACGAGATCGAGCACATGGAGCTGATCGGGGCAGCCATCGAGAAGGTGCTCACTGCCTACGCAGGCTAACCGGAGGAGAGCCAGCATGTCTCAGGTCAAATGGGGTGTTATCGGCGCTGGCGGCATCGCGAGGCGGCGCACGCTTCCAGGAGCAGTCGGGGGAGCGCCGAGCGCGAAGTTCGTGTCCCTGATGGACGTGCGCGCGGAGGCCGCCCAGCAGGCCGCGGAGCAGTTCGGGGTGCCGCGCGCCTATACCGACGAGCAAGAGCTGCTGAACGACCCGGAGGTGGAGGCGGTCTATATCGCCACCCCGGTCGACCTCCACGCCAGACACATCACCATGGCCGCGGAGGCCCGCAAGCACGTCCTCTGTGAGAAGCCGATCACGCTCACCATCCGGGAGGCCGAGCAGGCTATCGAGGCCTGTGAGAAGGCTGGGGTCCTCCTGGGAGCCGCCTACATGATGCGCTTCCACGGGCTGAACGTGGCGGCACGAGACCTGATCGCCCGGGACGACCTCGGGCGTGTGGTGGCGGGCCGGGCTCAACTCACCTGCTGGTACCCGCCGATACCAGGTGCCTGGAGACAGGACCCAAGCACCGGTCTGGGGGGTGCCCTGGCGGACATGGGGAGCCATTGCATCGACCTCTTGGAATTCATCTCCGGCAGCAAGGTCGCCAGCGTCTACGCTATGAACCAGTCCTTGGTGCAGCAGTACGCGTCGGAAGACACCTCGACGGTGCTGCTGCGGATGGACAGCGGCGCCCAGATGATCGTGGACAGTCTCTTCAATGTCCCGGACGCGGCGAGCCGGGGCTTGCTCGAGGTCTACGGTACCAAAGGCGCGCTCTATGGGGAAGGGACGATCGGGCAGACACCCACAGGCAAGATCGTGGCAATGCTGTCGGATCAGGGCAAATACGACGCACAGCAGAAGCGAAAGCTGACCAACCGGACCTTCGAGCTGAAGGCCGACCCGATCAATACGTACGCGGCGGAGATCGAGGACTTCTCCCGGGCCGTGCTCAGCAATGGGTCCCCGGCCGTCTCCGGCGAAGATGGCCTCTGGAACCTGAAGGTACTCGATGCCTGCTATCGCTCCGGCCGGGAACGGCGGGAAGTGCGCGCCACGTGATCGAAGTGGCCTCCCGGGTCGCCCTATGTACCAAAGCTGCGGTCCGCGCCCTAGAGAGCGAAACTCGCCTGCATTCCGTTCCTGGGTGACGGGTAGGAAACTCCCTGAAACCGGACTGGTTGCTGGACGGAGTTGGAGGACCGGCCTTCGGCCCGGGGCGAGAGTCAGCTAGGATATGCAGGCCATGCCGGCCTTACGATCCCGAAAGGAGAGAAGAGATATGGGGCTCAAAGTCGCCGTGATAGGGGCGGGAAGCATCGGCTTCACCAGAGGGGTCGTGAAAGACATCCTGAGCGTGCCCGAGTTCGTAGACACCGAGTTCGCCCTGACTGACATCAGCGAGCGCAACCTCGACATGATCTACCGGCTGCTGAAGCGTGACATCGACGCTTCCGGGCTGCCGGCGAAGCTGACGGCCACGACCGATCGTCGGGAGGCGCTGAACGGTGCGAACTACGTCTACTCGGTGGTGCGCGTAGGCGGCCTCGAAGCCTTCGCCACTGACATCGAGGTGCCGCTGAAGTACGGCGTCGATCAGTGCGTCGCGGATACGATCTCGGCCGGCGGGATCATGTACGGACAGCGCAATATCCCCGTCATCCTCGAGTTCTGCCGGGACATCGCCGAGGTCGCGGCGCCGGATTGCCTTCTCATCAACCACGCCAATCCGATGGCGATGAACATGTGGGCGATGAACGCCTACGGGGGCGGGGTCCGAAATGTCGGGCTGTGCCACGGCGTTCAGGGCGGCCATCGTCTCATCGCCGACGCGCTCGGGCTGCCCATGGACGAGGTGGACATCATCTGCGCCGGCATCAACCACCAGACGTGGTACATCAGCATCAAGCACAAGGGGCAGGATGTATCCGGGCGGCTGCTCGAGGCGCTGGAGAAGCACCCCGTCTATAGCCTGACGGAGCGCGTGCGCATCGACATGCTGCGGCGCTTCGGATACTTCAGCACCGAGTCCAACGGCCATTTGAGCGAGTACGTTCCGTGGTACCGGAAGCGACCCGGCGAGATCATCGACTGGATCGACCCGGAATACCGATCCTGGATTCACGGCGAGACCGGCGGCTACCTGCGGGTATGTACCGAGCGCCGTAACTGGTTCGAGACCGAGTTCCCGAAGTGGATGGCCGAGGGACCGCAGCCGATCGGGCCTGAGCACCGGGGCCACGAGCATGGCTCGTATATCATGGAGGGTCTCGAGACGGGTCGAATCTACCGCGGCCACGTCAACGTGAAGAACCATGGCGCCATCAGCAATCTCCCGCCAGACTGCATCGTCGAGGTGCCGGGATATGTCGACGCGAATGGCCTGAACATCCCGCGTGTCGGCGACCTTCCCCTCGGGTGCGCCGCCGTGTGCAACGCGAGCGTCAGCGTCCAGCGTCTGGCCGTCGAGGCGGCGGTCAACGGCGACGACCTGCTCCTGCGACAGGCCTTCATGATGGATCCGCTGGTGGGGGCGGTCTGCTCGCCGCCGGAGATCTGGCAGCTTGTGGACGAGATGCTCGTAGCCGGAGAGCCGTGGCTGCCGCAGTTCACGCGTGCCATCGAAGACGCCAAGCGCCGTCTGGCCGGCCCGCGGATCACGCCGGATTCGCGAGGTGCAGGCGCTACGCGACAGCGGCTTCGCTCGCCGGAGGAGATCGCGAAAAGCTGATGAGCACTTGCCGGACCAAAGCCCGCCGGTGGGCAGCGGCTCGGCAGCATCGGCTTTCCCAGAGCCACGGCTGAAGGCACTGGACAGCGCGAACAGCAGATGCTGACGAGCGACTCAGCGCGTCCACAGGCCGCTGTCTATCGCGGCACCAGTGCGCTGGTGATAGGGGGCAGGGAACCGCTCTTTGCCCACCCTTCTGACGGACGAACAGGTCGTACCGGGCCACCTGGGCGGAGCTAGCTCTGCCTGGAGGCGACGCGACGCGCCTGGTCCGCAGCTTGTGTGACCGGCCAGCTCATAAGCGGATCAACCCAGTGGGAGTACTTGCGCAGGAGAGCCGGTTGCTTCGCCTCGAAGTCCGCGTAGAGCTTGGCGATCCGATCCTGCTCCCCATCGATCCCGGCCACCGCGATGCGGACCACAAGAGCCGTGTTCCTCAGGTGCATCGCAAAGAGCTCCAGGCTGATCTTCACTGTGGCGTCCTTCTCCTTCCGAGCTGCCTTTGCGAACTCAACCCCGGCTTCCTCGGCAAATGCATCGATCCTCCGGAGCCGATCTCGGTGCTTCGGGAGCAGTGGCGTCAGCGCGCTCTCGTGCCTGGAACGGCCCGCCACGCGGAACTGACGAATCAGCCTGGCGAAACACGTCTCTACCTTCGTCGCGTGCCTCCCAAACGCGGCCGACATGATCTTGCGGCGGTGCGCCGCAAGCGGCATCTCCCGATTCCATAGCACATCTGCCATTGCTGCACTCAGGTAGGGAAACGGATAGAAGGAGCGGATGTTCTGGCAGCTGATGAGACCGTTCAGGCCCAGGCTCTTGAGATTGCGCATGTCGCGGGCCATGGTCTCCCCTAGATCGTAGCCATGCCCATCAGACCAAACGGCCTTCCACATGTAATAGTCGAAGATGAAGGAGTCCGGTGCCGCTGCACTCCCCCAGTTTCGCGCGAGTTCGGCCAGCGGCCTGTTCCGGTTGGGCAACTCGAGATGGTTCAGCTTCGGATGTGGCCAGTCCCTGCCGTCATCGCACTTGGCGTCTGTTAGAGCGTGCCTGAAGCAGCGCGTGATCGGGGCAAACATCAGGATGACGTTGTCGACCTCGAGCTTTCCTTCGACCGGGGGCCACAGGAGATCATGGTAGGCGATGAAGACGATGCGCATCTTCGGCACATCGACTTTCATCCTCCGACCGATCTCGTTGATGAGCGTAATGTACCAATCGATCGGCAGCTTCGTTCGGCAGGTCTGGCACTCGCAGAAGTTGTTCGGCGCGTCCGACAGCCAGATGTGAAGATAGTCCACCTCCGAGTGCTCGCGCGCGTAACCAAGTACCGCGTCGTAGAGAGCCTCTCGCGCCGCCGGGTTCGAGTAGCAGAGCTCGGTGTTGATGGGCATCCCACCGCACAGTGATCGTGTGCCCCCGAGCTCTGCCATGAGTGCCTGCTTCTGGGAAGTGATCTCACTCTCCGACGCCTGCACCCATCCGATGCCGCCGGAGTAGCCAAGGGCCGCCGCCGTCCAGCCGTGACCCACCCGGTGGAGGAGTATCTCCAGGTCACGCATGTGGGCGATGACCCGGTCATCCAGCGCATAGCAGTCTGTCTCGCCCAGCTCCCTCGCCCGCATGCCCGCGTCGAGCTCCGGAGTCCGACCTTCCTGCCTCGTTCCCGTGTAGCCGCGCTTCCAGAAGGTCCCAGCGTGCAGGAACTGTAGCTGGAAGGAGTTCATCTTCTTCTTCGCCATCCACTCGAGGATGTCGAGTACGTGGTCGAGGCGTGGTGAGCCCTCGATGCAGATGCCTCGATGCCGGTAGCTCGCCGTCTCCCGAATGGCTTTCACCGGAAGAGCGAGGCGGGCCTGACGTTTCGGCAGCGAATCCCCCCCGGGCCCCGGGCGAAGGAAGACCACGCCAAGCTCCTCGATCAGCCGGTAGGCGGCGTAGAGCGCGCTCCGCGGGTTGTTGCCGACAAGATGGAGCCTCCCAGGCTTCGGAATGATTGCCAAGGCGTCATCGAGCGGGTGCGGTTTGGGCAGGGCGCCGAGGCCCTGATCGCCGAGGTGCTCGCAGGTCCCGACTATGATCTGCGCGGCGCACCTCTCGGGGACACCGGCAAGCTGCTGGCGTGTCACAACGGTGACGTCGGCGAGTTTCGGAAGATACCGCTTGAGCTCGAGCGCTGCCTTTCTTATCGGGCTCTCGAAGCCCACTGGCTGGATGACGATCCGCTGCCGCGCCATAGGTCGTTGCCTCTCAGTTGCTGGAGTCTAGCCCCGCGCGAGTACGGCAGTTGCCCGCGATCCCCTGCAAGCGGTGAACCCATCAAACACGAGGACAACGCGATGCTCCTGGGGCGTTGCTCTCACTGCGAAGCACGACCGTGAGACCTTTCCGTATGCCCGTACCACACCTCATCAGGGCATCTCGCCCGCGGTCAGGGAAGCAGAAGACAAGTTCCTGCGCCGAATTGGGGACGCTCGAGAGCAGCACATAGGCGGGACTCTTGTGCCAGGCGCGGAGGTGAAGCAGAACTCCTCTCGTAGGTGGTCACCTTTGCCCTCGCGCTCCACCTCGGCCTCGAAGTCACACCGTATCGCCTTCCCTGGAATACGCTCTCAGAGCCGCTCATGTGCCAAGTACTCCCGCTCTCCGAGGCCTCCAGACTGCCCGTCGAGGAGGGTGATCTCAAGGTGTCCGGCCGCAGAGAGATCAGGCTTGCAGGCAAATCCTCATGGTTTGGCCTCCGTCTCCAAAGGCGTTCTCCATCAAGCCGGGGATCGACGGCAGCATCGGGAGGCACCGCTGGCAGGGGCCGACTCGGCTCCTTGCTGTCGATCCACCTGGGCTCTGGCCCGGGAAGCGCACGAGGGTCTTCCGCGCGGACTCAGGTCTGCTCAGGCGCTCTTGACCGGTCGGACGCCAGCCCTTCCCTGCGTGAGTCCTATCAGATCCGGGGCCTGCGCCATGACCTTCTCGAACCCTTTCACGAAGTGCTTCATGAGCTCCAGGTTGTTGGGGGGCCAGACGCCGCGCAGGCAGAGGTGCGTCTCCAGGAACTGCAACGTCCTGGGGTAGTCCTCTGCGCGGTAGTCAACCTTCCTCCCGAAGCGGCAGGTCCAGGGGCAGCCGCGGCCATAGCCCTCCCGGCTCTGGAACACGTCCTGTGCTGGCACCGGCATCTTCTGCCATTGCCAGACCGGAACCCCCTCCGCCAGAAGCGCACCCTCGACTGCATCGCGGAAAGCCGCAGGCGGGCAGTCCAGGCCGAGTTCCTCGGGCGCCAGGCGAAACACGTAGGTCCAGTAGACTTGTTCCCGGTCGGGTCTGGAGGCAACCGGCGCGCAGCCGGCGATCGAGCCCAACGCCTCGTCGAGGTAGCTCGCCATCTCACGCCGCTGAGCGTTGTACTCGTCCAGGCGGCGCAGCTGGCTGCGCGCCATGGCATTGCAGAACTCCACCGGCCGGTACATCCACCCCAAAGCATAGGCGTTGTACTCTCGTTCCTTGCCCGGAACGATGACCTCGCCGAACTCCCGCATCATCATGGCGTATTCGTAGGCGCCGTCATCGTCGGTCGTGTAGAGCCCGCCCTCGCCGGAGGTGAGGTTCTTGCTGCGGTTAAGGCTGAAGCCGGCTCCATGTGCCAGGGAACCGACCTTCCGTCCCTTGTACGTGGCTCCGTGAGCCTGCGCCGCGTCCTCGATGACCGCCATCGAGTGTCGCGAGGCGATGGCGTTGATCGCCTCCATGTCCGCCGGCATGCCATGCACGTGGACGGGAAGCAGGGCCTTCGTGTTGGCCGTCAGCTTGTCTTCGATGAGATCGGGGTCGAGGCAGAACGTTTCCGGCTCGATGTCCACGAAGACAGGGATGGCGTTGTGATGGAGCACGGCCGCAGCCGTCGCCCAGTAGGTGTAAGCCGGTACGATGACCTCGTCGCCGGGCTGTACCCCGGCGGCGGCCAGCGCCATGTGCAGGGCCGAGGTGCCGCTGTTGGTGACCAGACAGTGCTTCGCCCCGCAGTATTCGGCCCACTCCTCCTGCAGAGCCAGAACCTGGGGCGCACTGGCGCCATGGAGGTGCCCGGAGTCCAGCACCTCAAGAATGGCTCTACGGTCCTCCTCCGTAATGGGGGGCCACGCCCGGACCATGCCATCGGGCACGGCCCTTGGTCCTCCCTTTGCTGCCAACTCCTCGCTCACAGCACCCGTCCTCCGTTCAGAATGTCCGCGCGGCGGCACGAGTATCACGCACCGGCCACGACTCTATATCTCAAGTATGCTTACATCACCGCCGCGCGTCACTGAACACTCCTGCTGTCTTGATGTACCATTCTGCTCCCGCGCCGTGCAGTGAAACAGACGGCGAATGGCTGGATGACCGCCGGGGGAGTAGGATCGCGAGCTCCAGGGATGACCCCGCCGACGCCGCGCCCAGGGAGCGGGATCCCAAAAAGGCTGGCCAACAACAAAGCAGAGAGGCCCCTCGCCGTCTGACACGCTTTTCGTTCGCGGATCCGTGTGCGCAAACCCGGCGTCGGCTTCGCCAGCTAGCCCTGGCTGCTGTCCACCGGGACCACCTCTCGCGCCTGGTCCCCCTAACGGGGATCCTGAAACGTGCTGGCGAGGCCGCCATGCCGCGCCCGATACTCCCCGGGAGCGACACCATAGCTCTCCCGGAAGCGACGGTGAAAGTGGCTGCCGTCTGCGAACCCTGCCGCCGTCGCCACGGCGGAGACTGACATGTCGCTCGACAGAAGCAGGTGCGCGGCGTACCCCAGGCGCGCCCGCGTACCAAACCGGCGGAACGTCATTCCCGTCGCGCGCCGGAAGATGCGATGGAACCACCAGGAACTGAAGCCACAGGCTGACGCGGCCTCCTCGGCCGACACGATCCGGTGCACCTGCTCGTTCGCCAGCCGCAGCGCCGGCATGACGCGGGCGAGATCATCCGCGCGGGGCCGGCCACGCCCTGCCACGTCCTCGGGGACGTCCCACTCGCGATGCAGGAGGATCAGCGCGTTGATCAGGTGGAGCCGCACCACCTGCAACCAACCCGTAGGCCTCTCAGTATACTCGCGGGCTATACGAGCGGCAATGTCCAACATAACCTGGCGCGTCTCTTCCGAGCTGACCCGTGGGCGCGCGTGCGGCACAACCAGGAACATATCCAGCAAAGGCATGGCGTCCGGCCACGGGGGTTCGATGATGTCGGGCAGAAACGCCGCCACGACAGTATGGGATCCGCCAGGAAGGACGCGCCAGCCGTGCGGCTCCCACATCCCATCGAGCCAGACATCCCCCCGCTGGGGCCTCAGAATCAGGCCTTCATACGCCAGTTCCAGTCCTGAGTCGAGCGCGAAACCGATACCGAGCGCCCTATGGCAGTGCACCTCCATGCCCGTGGTGTCGGTTTCGAAGTTGCCCGCAGAAACCCAGATCGGCTGCTCGGTGGTCAGCCGGTGATCGTATCGCTCGATGCCCTGCAGCCATTGGTGGGGGAGGCCCGCTGCTACTTCCCGTCGGCTCATACTCCGATTATACACCACGCCCGCGCCTGGCGAAACGGCCGGGTGGGACCTGCCCGTCCGATCACCCTGGCCCGGAGTGGAAGTCCACCGCGGGCCAGGGATGGGCCCGCGGCCACCTCACCCCCAGGCTGACCGCTCAGCCTGCTCACGCCGGGATAAGGAGCAGAATCGTCCATCGGGAAGGCAGAGCCGTTCATTGCGCCACGATGGGGGGACTGATAGCCTGAAAGGGTAGTGGGCATCCTGCCTGAGGCGTTGCGCAAGCTCGGGAGGGATGGTCGGAGTCGCGACCGGTGGTGTCCGCAAGGCGAGAGAGGAGGTATGCATTGGTGCGGTTCTCCTTGACACGGATTGCCGGTCGTCAACGAAACTATGTAGGAAAGGGTGTGGCGCCCAATGATTAGGACGAGACGTTGCGGGTTTACCCTGATTGAGCTGCTGGTTGTCATTGCCATCATTGGCATACTGGCAGCGATGGTCTTTCCCGTGTTCGCGCGCGCTCGCGAGTCGGCGCGCAAGGCGGTATGTCTCTCGAACGTGAAGAATATCGCCCTGGCCATTCAGATGTACCTCGCCGACAACAACGACACCTTCTGGACGATGGAGCACCGACAGGAGGTTGCGGACTACTTCGATACTTCGCCGGGAGGTAATAGCGGGTGGAACGGTACTACTGGCGGGATGAGCCTTCCGGGGCATTGTTTGTCCCTATGGGCCACCAACCCGTACACACGAGTTCCGGTCGTCCTGGATGAGTACATAAGGAACCGGGACGTGTGGAGGTGCCCGAGCGCGAAGATTGAAACGGGCGCTATGTTCATTAACGGCAGCCCTGACTGGTTCGGCTATCTGCTGGCCAATGAGGGGAACTGGGGGATGGGCGCCGATGTATGTCCGCATGACGGCTCATGGCCGAACGGCTGGGGCGGGGAGGTCACCGACAGCCTCATTCAGCAGAGGCAGGCCGCCAGCATAATGGGCGACGACGTCGCCAAGGCGTTCATCCAGTCGATCGGGGTGAACGCTACGTACCTCACGGACAAGAAGATGGCAGAGTTTGACGATGTAGTGTCGGTGCCGGTGTGCGGCGATGCAGGTGTGATGCCGGACTACATGGCGCTCGGCATCACCGGCTGGCCGGACATCTGTGCGCTGGAGTGTGGCAACTGCGGCGGCTGGGTGGACTGGGTTGCCTGCGCAAGCACGGCCGCGGACTGCGGCCTGTATAACTACGCACCCAATGACACCTCGTTCATTACATCAGTAGAGCTGCGGAAGCCCTATACACGCCACCTTGGCGGAATCAACCTGGGCTTCATGGACGGTCACGCATCCTGGATGAATTCTGAGACCTGGCGAGTAAAGGTCCTCGAGGGCGAGATCCCGGATGAAGCAGTTGGACTCTGGGGCCCGGACGGCTGGTGTGACCACGCCACCTGGGTGAGCGATTCGGGCGGTGAACCGACCCTCCTGTACCCGTAGGCAAGTGAAACTCTACCCCGCGCGGTCGCGCAGGGGTACGACAGCTGGACGGCGGAGCGCCCGACTGCGGGCGCTCCGCCTGCCTATCTGAGCAGGCCGGGAACGCCACAGTGGCGCTGTACCGCTTGGCGAATTCCGGTGGCGAGGAAGGGACCCGGTGACCGTATAGCGGGGGCAGCCTTCGCGGCTTGCTGCCTGGCACCGGCGATGGGAAACGTGGTCAGAGAGCACAACGACACAGGCGAACACGGTCTCCCGTCTTCGACGACGGGGCAGTCGTCTACAGGCGGAGTCACCTTCCGTGCCGTAGCGCTTGCCCTGGTGTTTGTCGTGGTCCTTGCCGTGGGCGCCTTCCAGGTCGAGGTGCTGTACTATGCTAGCGCCGTAGTGACCGGCGGTCCCGCGGTGTGGCCCTTGAGCCTACTGGTGCTGCTGGCCGGGGCCATGGCACTCCCCTGGCTCAGACGGCACGGGCTGACCCGCCGCGAGTTGCTGGTGGTCTACAGCATCGTGCTGGTCGTCTCACCCCTGTGCAGCTCGACTGTGCTTTTCTACCTGCTGCCCAAGGTCATGCTGTACTACCACATGGCACGGGCAAACCCAGCCTGGGAGACGGGGTTCCTGCAGTACATTCCACTGTGGTTCGCGCCGACGAGGGAGGCGGCCAGAAACGGCTTCTTCGACGGGCAGTCATCGGTTCCATGGGGATCGTGGGCGGTGCCACTGGCCGCCTGGTCCTCCTTTCTCATAGCCGCCTTCGCCGCCTCGATGTGCATACTGGCGCTGCTGCAGCGCCAGTGGATCACCCACGAGCGACTGGCTTTCCCTCTCGCCCAGATACCGCTTGAGTTGACCACCGACACCCAGGCGCGGACGGCGAATACCCCTGGGGGGCTGAGCCGCAGCCGCTTGCTTTGGATCGGTGTGCTCGCCTCTGGGGCTGCGAGCTTCCTCAGCAGTCTTTCGCAAAGCTGGCCGGCGCTGCCGACTTTACCGCTGGGCCCGATCATGATCGTGCCCTGGCAGAAGGTGGGGCCGCTGGCGGGCCTCGGCGCCTTCTACTTCACCTTCTGGCCTTGGCTCATCGCTATCGTTTACATCATACCGAAGGAGATCGCGTTCTCGTGCTGGTTCTTCTGGCTGGTCCGGCTCGCACTCCACGTGGCTGGGATCATGGCCGGCGGCGTCCCGGCGTTGCCGGAGGAGGTCTGGAGCAGTAACTTCCCTGCCCCTTACTACCAGGGCACCGGGGCCGTGATAGCCATCGGCCTGTGGATGCTCTGGGTCGCTCGTCAGCATCTGCTGTTCGCGCTCTCCAGTGCCTTCAGCCGCGGTTCTGGGAAAGCCGATGCTGCCGAGCCGCTGCCCTACCGGTGGGCTTTGGTCGGGCTAGTGGTGTGTTTTGCCTGGTTGATAGGCTTCTGCTGGTTGGCCGGCTGTCGGATAGTGTTTGGAGTTGCCATGGTGGGGCTGATCGTCGGCCTATCGGTAGTGTGGGCGCGCATCCGCGCCGAGACCGCGATGGACGCCTCCATTCTGCTCGGGCACGACATAATGACGACCCCCACGGGCACTGCCGGTCTGCGTCCGCCTGAGCTAGTGACCATGATGACCATGGCGTGGGCTACGTTTCCAGTGCCTTCAATGACCTTCCCGGCCTGCACGATGAACACGCTCGAGACATTCAAGATCGCCGACGCCGCTGGCATCAACCTGCGGCGCCTCACGGCCGTACTCGCATTGGGCTTCATCGTGGCGCTGGGGATCGGGGTAGTGGTGATGCTCACTGGCATCTACGACTACGGGTACTTCGGCACGAGGGCCGGGGCGGGCAACGACTGGCCCTCCATGCAAAGCCGGAAAGACGGCGCCTTCATCTTCAGCAGCCTGGTCGGCCCCACGCCGATCGACATAGGTGGGCTGGCGGCGATGGGCGCGGGGGCCCTCGTCTGTGTGCTGCTGGGAGTGGCCCGGCTTCGGTTCTGGTGGTGGCCGTTCCATCCCTTCGGCTACATAGTCGGCAATAGCTGGGGCATGCACCATTATCTGATGGCGTTCCTGTTCGGATGGGTCGCCAAGTCGCTGGTGATCCGGTACGGAGGCCTGCGGCTGTACCGAGCCACGCTGCCGCTAGCCGTCGGGCTCATCGTCGGCGATATCCTAAATGCTGCAATATGGTCTGTGGTGACTCTAGTGACTCACGGGCACATAAGCTTCGCTGCATACCGGTGACGTTCGGCCCGGTTGAAGTGTAGGTGTCACATTGGGTTGGGACACCCGCACCTAGTCTCAGGCAGGCGTCAAAGGGGGTACTGACGGGCACAGCTGGTCGCGCGCGCGTGACGTGAACAGAGGAGGTCGCGCGCTTGCTGGCAGAGAAGAAGGCGTTCTCGGCGAAGGGGAAGCCAATCCGGAAAGCACCCCGCACCACCAAGGGCCGATAGCACGGCCGAGCGTTATGGTGGAGTCGCTCAAGGTTGGGATCGTCGGCCTGCACCGTTACCGGGCCCTCGACATGACCCTGCCAGGGATCGTCTCGGAGATATCTGTCCACCAGGGAAATGCACCGGTGGCGGTACCCGACTTCCGTTTCGACTAGGTCCGAACCAGCGAAGCTCCCAACGGAGCATCACAGGAGTGCAGACGTGAGAGACGGTCCGCGCGCGGTAAAGAGGTCAGAGTTGGGTAGCCTGGCAGACCTTCTCCTGGAGGTTTTCGAGTTCTATCGCGAGCGATACTCGCGCGAGCAGCTCAGGCGCCAACTGAGCTCAGGTGGAGGCATGTCAAACACGCGCGTGATTGTCGAGGACGGTAAGGTGGTCAGCCACATACGGGCGGTCTACAGCACCATGTCGATCTTCGGTTGCCGGATGAAGGTCGCTAGTATCGGCGGTGTGGGTACGCATCCCGACTATCGGGGCAGGGGTCATGCCAGCGCGATGCTCGACGACGCGCTCTCACGGATGAGGGACCGGGGGGTCAGACTACTGATCGTCTCCGGCGACCGCGGCCTGTACCGGCGCGCGGGCTGCAGGCATGTCGGGAATCTCCTCGAGGCCAAGCTGAGTCCTCAGGGGCACGCGACATTCTCGCCCGGAGTCACCGCACGTAGGGCCACCCCCGATGACTGGCCGCTCTTGGCCCACATGTATCAATGCGAGCCCGTTCGATTCCTGCGCTCCCGTGACGAGTTCGCCCACCTCGCGGCCTCGACTGGCGATTCATACGGCGAGATCTGGGTTGTTGCTGATGAGACAGGAGTGGTTGCGTACGTCTGTCTGGGCCCCACATGGAGCCGCCCCGCAGAGCCACGGCGGCTCGTGGAGGAATACGCGGGGTCCCGCACGGCGATCCTCCGTGCCCTTCCGCTGTTACTCGAGGACCTGGGGCTGACGGAGGTCAGCCTTCCCTTCGCGCGGTGTGATAGGGAGATGCTGCATCTCATCACCACGCGCGGCATCCCAGTGATTCCGCGACTGCTCGATGGCACCTACCGGATGATCGACATGGTCGGCCTGCTACGCGACCTGAAACCCTACCTCGCGTCACGGCTGTCTTGGTCCGAGGCGCGTCAGCTCGTGTGCACGATGCAGGATGGTGCGTATGAGTTGTCCGTCGGCGAGCAGCGGATGTCTGTCACACCTGCAGAGGCCGTCGAACTGGTGCTCGGTAGCCCGGAGGGTCGGCCAATCCCTGCTGGGATAGCGAATCTTGCCTCCTGCGTGTTTCCGCTGCCTATGGTGCCGACGGGCCTCAATGCGGTCTGAGGAACGCCCTGTCCAAGTGACGGACGCTCGGGAAACCCGATACGCTCCGCAGAACGGGAGCGCGATCCACTGTTGGACATGGCGCGAGTCCGCGCATTTACAGTTGATAGGACGTGGATGGCCGGGCGGAGTATTCGGCAAGGGCAAGAACGGTCACACAGGCGTGCTTTGGCCCTCTCACCGCGACGGCCAAGCCGAGGCGGTCGAGTGAGGCCGGACGTCAGGATCGAAGCGGGAAGGGTCGAGGAGACTGGAAGATGAGGATGATCTACTACCCGCTCCTTGCGCTCTGGGCGGGAGTCGGCACGATCACGTTCGCGTTCGCGATGCCGATGAACTCAGCACCCGAGGAAAGGAGCAGTCCCATGAGAAAGAAGCTTATCGAGATCGGTCAGGATATCCCGACACCGGAGTACGTGAAGGGCAACCTCCACACGATGGAGCGGAAACCGTTCGATGGGGTCGTGATGCGCTTGCCGCACGACGTGGGCGGCGGGCTGATCTTCGACGTTGAGGCCTGGGAGGAGACTGCCCCGGGGCGGGCGGAGAAGCAGGGGCAGCAGCTGGAGACGCTCTCGTCCATCGAATGGGGCGATCGCTTCACCGACAACTTCGTGATGCTCTACGCGCGTTCCACCATGGACTGGTTCAGCGACGAAGACTGGGCGAAGGTGCTGGAGAATGTGCGCTTCTGCGCGCGAGCGGCGAAGGCCGGGGGCTGCAAGGGGGTGCTGTGGGACCCCGAGCCCTACACGAGGAACTCAGAGGCGATCAACCCGTGGGTCTATCGGCAGCAGCCTGAACATGAAGGGCGAACGTTCGCGGATTACGAGAAGATGGTCCGTGAAAGGGGCGCGGCCTTCATGCGGGCGCTGCAGGGGGAGTTTCCGGGCATCCACGTACTCTCCATGCGTATCCTGAGCGATTTCGCGGAGGGATCGCCTTTCACGAAGCCACTGCTGCGAATACGCGATCCCGAGGCGAGGGCCGAGCGGCTCTCACATACCTACTACGGCCTTCATCCGGCGTTCTTCAATGGGATGCTCGATGCGGCCGCCCCGGATGTAACCATCACCGACGCGAACGAGGATGCCTACTACTACACATCGGCATTGGAGTACTACCGCATCTACAAGGTCCTGCGACAGGATGCGCTCGTACTGGTGGCGCCGGAGAACGTCGCGACCTATCGGTCGCAGGTACGCGTTGGACAGGCCACTTCCGTCGACTACGTGGTCGGCAGATGGGCCGGCGGCCTGGGCGGCTTCCCGCGGGGCCTGACCTACCGGGCGCTCGAGCTCACGCCGGAGGAACAGGCGCGGTGGCTCGAGCACAACGTGTACTATGCGCTGGACACAGCCGACGAATACGTCTGGATGTGGACCGAGAGGCCTCTGGACTGGTGGACCGGCGAGGGGATTCCTGCGGGGATTGAGGAGGCGATCTGGTCGGCGCGCGGCAAACACGAAAGAGACGAACTCTTGGGGTTCGTAGTCGAGCGGATGCTTGAGGAGGCGATGGGACGAGCGGCCGAGGGAGAGTGACTGGCAAAGGCCACGCGATTGGCGGCAGATTCCCCCCGGGCGACGCCCGGCGCAATGTGGCACTGGGAGACCTGAATGTACGGGGCGGAGTTTCATCATCCCCGCCTACGACGGGCGCCTGCTGATCCCGGCGGGCTAGACCTCTGTGCGCGGGAGTAGTGGCAGAGCACGGATCAGCCGCTCGCGACGTAACACAACGCTCCTGTCGTGGGCGGGTTTGGGTGCGCTTCCCACGGCGGCGATGCCAATCTCAACTCGACAGGGACCCTGTGAGACCGACGATTTGGGGCGCGCGCGGCGACCTCGCGGAGGCGCTTCTTGAGCCTGCAGAGAGCATCACGCCATCCACTCCATCATGTCCCGGGTCACGGGATAGCGGGGGGCCTCGCCCTTCAGGAACCGGCGCAGTTCTTCGACGACGTAGTCTCCCTGGCGGTGCACCTCGTCGCCTCCCGACCCCGAATGGTGGGGAGTCAGGAACACGTTCGGCAGGGTGTAGAGGGGACTGTCGGACTCGGGTGGTTCGGGGTCGGTGACGTCAATGAAGGCAGTAATGGTGCCGGCTCGCAGCACGTCGATCATTTCACTCTCGCGCACTATGCGACCGCGGGCGGTGTTGATGAACACGGCGCCGTCCCTCATGCTACGGAAGTGCTCTCCCGTAATCATCCCGCGAGTGGACTCGATGTCGGGCGCGTGCACGCTCACCGCGTCACAGGTTCCGAACATCTCGTCAAGCGCCATGGACTCAGCCCCGAGCTCTCGTCTCCGTTCATCAGAGAGGTAGGGGTCATAGCAATATGGCTTGACGTCGTAGCCCTTGAGCTTCTCGAGGACACCGCCCCCTACCATCCCCGCGCCGATGATGCCGATCTTCGCGCCGTAGAGCCCCTTCACTACAGCGGGTTTCCGGAAGCGGTGTGCCTTTCGAGTGAGCTCCCGTGCTTCCAGCACGCGCTTTAGACCGAAGACGAGTGCTGCCACAGTATACTCGACCACGGGCACCGCGTTGGCGGCGTAGGTGCTGGTGAGCAGGATGTCCTGGCCCCAGAACTCATCGGCGACGAAGGATCGCACCGAGCCGGCTCCATACAGGACGGCCTCGAGTCGCAGCGCCGCTGAGAGGAATTCCTCGTCAAGTCGCATCATGCCCCACCCGGACAGAATGACCTCAGTCTCGCCGAGCACTGTCCGGAGATTGTCCAAACGCCCGACACGGTCGGAGCAGTCGGTCAGCTCCACCAGGCTCTCGATCTCAGAGATTGCCTCCTGGCTGTAGATCTGGTCTCGGCTGTCAGGTGGCAGCAGCAATAGCGCTCGCTTCATATGGATGCCTCCATGGTTGGTGATCCTCGGACAGAACGAGGATGGGGAGTGTCTCGTTTCACGCGAAGAGCGACTTCGCGAACGCTAGGTCGTCGGCCGCGAGCTCGTCGACGCGCGCCTCATCATCGTACTCGGCGGTGAGGCAGATAACGCCCTCGTAGCCACGCCGTTTCAGCTCGGCGGCGACACGGGGCCAGGAGGCGAATCCCTCCCGACCGGCGCACCACGATGCTCGCCACCGCGCGTCCCCCGCCTCTCCCACTCCTGAATGCTCGCGGTAGGCGTTCTTCAGATTAACCATGCAGAGGTGCGACCACAGGACGTCGATGGCCACCTCGGGCTGCTCTCCCTCAAGGGCGTTGTGGGCGGCGTCCCATACCGCAGCAACGTGCTTCGGGTCGTACCGCCCAATAAGGTGCAAGAGCCCCATCGCGTTGGCGACGAACCAGTCGCAGTGATTCTGGACGCCGATGGTGACGCCGTGCTGGTCGAGCAGCGGCACCAGGGCATCGTACTCGCGCTGCACATCCTCAATGCGCGTCAGATAGCCTTCCCTGGGCACCGTCACCATGGTGCGAATAACCGGTATGCCGGCTTCGCCGCAGGC
>Ga0307376_10001342_pt1 | contig 26991 bp, 23 predicted proteins | sample TR2MG_FD_202536 | JGI IMG/M metagenome (GOLD analysis project Ga0307376, IMG submission 202536) | Soil microbial communities from Risofladan, Vaasa, Finland - TR-2 | ecosystem: Environmental > Terrestrial > Soil > Coastal area > Acid sulfate soil | place: Finland: Risofladan, Vaasa | collected...
AGAAAGTAGCCGCAGTAATCGAGATCTTCGATGATCGAAAGCTCCTTCGCAAGCTGTGCCCGCACATCCTCCGGCACACCGCCGGGATACCGTTCATCGGCTCCCTGATAGGTGAGCTGCCTGAGCCACGCAGCGGTGGTGTAGCCGTCGGGAAGGTGTTCGGACGGATAGCGGTAGACAATCTGATCGAGGGAGAATGCGCAGCTGCGCGCAATCTCGAGCGTACGCTCGATCAGCGCCGGATCATCGCGAAACCGCGCACGCATCTCCTGAGCGGCGGGCAGGAAGTACTCCGCGTTCTGCTTCAGACGGTCTCCCGCCTGATAGAGCGTGCAGGTATGGCGGATGCAGGTGAGCACGTCCTGCAGCGGCCGTCGGGTCGCGTCGTGGTAGAGCACCTCCTGGAACGCGACGAGCCGGATGGCGACGGGAGGTCCTGAGCGCGTGTGCCCCTGCCCGCAAAAAGCGTTCGCCATCCTGCGCGCAAGATCCTCGGCACGGCTGTCGGCTTCGGTGAAGTGGCGTGAAATGCCGATGGAGAGCCGGTCACCGAACGCCGCCTGAAGCTCCTGCAGCATGAGCCCGGCTGCCTCCTCCCCGCCTGTCCGGGTCCAGACAACCAGGGTTGCCGATGGAACAATCGCGATCATCCGTTCTGCGTGCGCGCAGGCCTCCTTGAGGCTTACCTGCGAACTGCCCTTCGGACTGCGCAGCCTTCCGGCGGTTATGAGCGTGCAGAGGTTGCGGTACCCATCGCGATCGCATGCGTAGAGGACCACCGTGCCGCCCTCAGTCAGCGTCATTTGCGAACCAATGATCAGATGGATGCCGCGCTCCTTCGCCGCCTCGTGAGCGCGGACAATGCCGTAGACGCCGTCCCGATCGGTGAGCGCAACCGCCGGAAGGCCGAGTTCAGCCGCCCGCTCGACCAGTTCATCAGGATGGCTTGCACCCTCGAGGAAGGAGTAGTTGCTCTTGCACCAGAGCGGTACGTAGGATGACGATGATTCGCCCGCACCGGCAGCCATACACTACTCGACTGATCCCTGAATGAGCCAGCGCCGCGCCAGCCGGTCATAGGCGAGCCAGAGGATGGTCCCGTCGCGGCCTCTGAGGTAGCGGTATTCCATTTCGTAGGGTTCATCCCACCAGGCTCCGGAAAAGAGGGAGATCCGGTTCGCCGTGGGAGGAGCAGAGGTGGCTGAACTGCGTATGCGGGAGATCTCTTCGGAGGCCTCCCCCGCGGAGACGAAGATGCGCCGTACAAGTGTTATCGGTTTCCGCAGCTCCTCGCCGCCGGGAAGTGCCTCCCCGTCGGATGCGAGGTGCTCTATCGGTTCCCAGCTGTACCGCCGCGCGGGCAGATGCTCAGGCACTATGTGCGCGGTGCAGACCGCGTCGTTGCCGATCTCGGCCCGGATCAGCGCGAGTGCCCGGTCGGCGGCGGCAGGATCACGCTGCGGCTTTGGAACGAAGAGGTCACGCTGCACGTGATGGGCGTGCTGCATGGTTGCCGAAAGAGTGATCTGTTCAACCGGCGCGCCTATCTCAATCGTATCGATGCGGAGAGTGATCAATTTCTCCAGGAGCGTGCGGTCCTGCGTCGGACTTGCCGGACGCAGAGCCGCCTCCACCGGATCAGGCCTCATCCGGTTCCAGCCCGGTTCGATGATGAACGTAAGATCCAGCTGTCTGACCAGTTGCCGCCGGTCGACTACCGCTTCGTACAGCTCGGCGAACAGTTGCATCGCCGCTGAACGGAGGTAGTTTTTGCTGACCGCAGGCGATGCGAACCGGCGGACGCGTGCAAGCGGTGCTACCTGCTGCACCGCCTGTACCGGCAGCAGCTCGCGCCCTGCGACAAAGCGGTGGATTGCCGCAGCCTCGAGTCCGAAGCGCCGCCGGACTCCGCCCTCCGGCAGGGCGAGAAACTCCCTGACCGTGTGGACTCCAAGCCGGGAGAGCGTATCGGCAGTCAGCGGATCAAAGGGCAGGATGCGAAGCGGAGCCGTGCGGGAGAGCTCAGTCTCCTGTTCGGGATGTGCAAACACGATGTTCCTGCGGAACATGCGGGCAGCGGCGTAGGTTCCGAAACGCGTTGTGCCGACTGCGACAGTTGCCGTGAACCCCGGTCCATCCGGTTTGGCAAGTGTCGCGCATATCGCCTTTGCCCACCGGCTGTGGTTGCCGAAGAGGCGGTCGAGACCGTCCGCATTCAGCCAGAATGTTCCCGCACCGATGCTCGCGGGCTCAACGGAGGGGCTGAATGCAAGCAGGAGATCGGCAACTATCATGACCGTGTCGATGAGCGTCTCCTGCGAAATTGCCGCCGCCTCGAGCGCTGGCGCAATTGAGAGCGCCGCCGCATAGCGCATGCCCGGATGTACCCCTTCGTTGAGCGCCGACCGGTTTGCTTCAAGCACGATGCCGAGCGGCTTCTCCTCGGATATGACCGCCATGGGCTGCGTCTTGAGCTCGGGTGCTCTGCGGCCGAAGAGTTGAAGCGGCAATCGGGGAATGTTAACGCAGGCCAGGAAGCCCACTGCACACCTCGGTGTAGGTCCTGCCGGGACCATTCAGTTTATCCTTGGTGACAAGAAGCTCACAGACAAACCGGCCTTCGGTAACTTCTGTCGCCCGGGCGGCTCGGATACGGCTCTCCAGGCGAAGTGAGATGAGTGAACCAAGGGTTCTGCGGGATGCATCGGCACGCGTGGAGCTGGTTACAAGCAACAGTGCTGCGTTATACTGTTCGCAAAGACTCCCGAGCCGCCCGAGCGCCGCATCCGGAAGAGAGTTTGCATCGAGCTGCAGAATGACAAGACCAAATGCACCCGATCGCAACAGGTGTTCGGCCGAACGGGAAGCACGGCGGAGATCGGGGGCAAAGATGGTGGTGAGCCGGGAAAGATTCACACCGTTAGCGCTGAAATCGGGAGGATAGAAGGTGTCTTCCGTCAGAGTGATCCAGGCGACCGGCTCTTCGCCGCGTTGTGCATTCAGAATCAGACGGCACAGGAGCGTGAGCCAGGGAGTTCCGCTGCGCGCGACAAATTCGCACAGCCGTCCGGTGAACGTTGCAGGGGTCCATCCGGCATCTATCCGGTTTCCGGTGAGGGCCGACAGGTCGCGGGCCCGATGAACTGTCATCGTCTTTCCCGATGCGGTCGTTATTACCATAGCGGCTCAATTGTACTACACAAATGTTAAGTATTCAACTGCTTTTATTCCGCCCCGGACAGAGACTCCGCCGTCTGAGGGCACTGTTTCTTCTGCTCGCGTTGTCCGGCCTGTTCGCCGGTTGCGAAAGCATGCAGTATCCGCTCAATCTCTTTCTCGGTCCCCCTGCGGCGCAGCCAATCTCCTGGAAACCGCTCTTCCAGGGAGTCGATATCGTCAGATACTCGAGATGGAGCCCGCCGCTCAATCTCTGGTGCGTACGTGTCGATCTTGCAGCTCCGGGAATTTCGGCGGTAGTCACTCCGCAGAATGGAAGTCGACCGCTCGATACCGACGGCGCAACCACTATCCGGTTCCTGCAGAGCACGCATGTTCAGCTTGCGGTCAACGCGTCGCCATTCTATCCGGTGAACGGGATAGCCGGCTCACCGCGGAAGATTGTCGGCATATCCGAATCCAACGGCGACCGGTACTCGCCACCGCAGGGAAACGACGGTGCGCTACTATTCGACAGCAAGGGAAGGGCGTGGATAGTGGGCCAGCAGCAGATCGGGCACCCGGGCGCGCCCGCGGACATAGTGAACGCGGTAGGAGGGTTTTCCGTCATCCTCAGCAAGGGTCGCAACCTCGGCTCAACCGACCAGCGCGATCCGAGGACCGCAACCGGAGTATCAGCGGATCACCGCTATCTGTATCTGCTCATCGTCGATGGACGACAGCTTGCCTGGAGTGTCGGAGCAACAACACGAGAGCTTGCCTCCTGGCTGAGCTTCTTCGGTGCCACCGACGGACTCGCTCTTGACGGCGGGGGTTCGACGACGCTCGCTGTCGGAGGACCTCAGGGCGAGGCATATCTTCTCAATTCGCCGATCGACGGACTCTCCCCAGGCAAGCTTCGCGTCGTGGGCAACAACCTCGGAATCCGCGCGCTTCCGCTGAGCGCGCCGGCGGATCTCCGGCGGACCCTCGTCAGTGTTGCTGCTGCTCCACAGAACCTGCGATAGCGCGGAGCTACTGCAGCCTGAAGAGCTTCGGCACCACCATTGCGAGAAGAGCTGCAACCAGCAGGCAGATCACGGCGCCCAATGCAACGGCAAAGGGTGCCCCTGCGTAATCGGCAACGCCTCCCGCGACAAGCGAACCGATCGGCATCAGTCCGAGAAAGGTGAGGCTGTACACGCTCATTACCCGGCCGCGGACCTCATCTGCAATCTGCGTCTGCACGAGTGCATTCGCGAGGTTCATGATGAGGATCTGAGCTACACCGGTTATCACCAGCACGATGAGCGCGACCGGAAGGTTTCGCGTGGTTGAGAAGAGCATCAGCATCAGTGGAAACGCAAAGGTTCCAACCGTCATCAGTTTACCCTTGAAGGTGAAGCGTCCGAGCGACGCGATGAAGACTGCGCCGATGAATGCGCCAATCCCGCGTGCCGACTGTAGCAATCCGTTCGTTGTGGCATCACCGTGCAGGACCTTCACCGCCCATGCCGGAAAGAGCGTGGCGAACGAGATGCCGAACATTGAGATTACCGAGATCAGAATGATGATGGTGATCACGATCTTCTGCGACCGGATGTAGCGAAGGCCTTCGATAATCGACGCCAGAGCGCGCTTCCCGTCGACAGGCGGGATGAATGGTTTGAGCTTCATCCGCGCCAGCGCGGCAATCACCGCGATGAATGTCACACCGTTTATGACGAAACACCAAGCGGGTCCGACCAGCGCGTACACGATACCGCCTGCGGCCGGTCCGAGCGCGGTTGCGGTGTTGAACATCATCGAGTTCAGCGCAATTGCATTCGCGAGATCCTCCCGTTCGACCAGCTCGAGCACGAACGATTGTCGCGCCGGCGCATCGAATGCGTTTGCCAGGCCGAGCAGGAAAGAAAGAACGATGATGTGCCAGGGCGCCACGATCTTCAGGAAGGTGAGGCCCGCAAGGATGAAGGCGAGAACCATCATGCTTGACTGAGTGATGATGATCAGTTTCTGTCGTGGCACCCGGTCGGCAACGACACCGCCATAGAGGGTGAACAGCCAGATGGCGATTCCGTTTGCAAATGCCACGTAACCGAGATATGCGGCCGAATGGGTGAGCTGATAGATGAGGAAGCCCTGTGCCGTAGCCTGCATCCAGGTGCCGAATAGCGAGACGACCTGCCCCTGGAACCAGAGCCGATAGTTCGGGTACTGCAGCGCCGTAAAGGCACGAACGATCAAGGGATTGGACGAAGTCGGTGTCATGCAGATCTACTCAAGGTGCGAGCTTCACTATCAACCCGTTGCCGCAAGGTGTCAAGTTACCCCGCCTTTCACTCCTGCCGCATGCTATAGTATTCTCCACTCATAGTGGAGGAGCTGAATTGAAACGAATACGGATAACTGGAACTGATCTCGAAGTGTCCCAGGTTGCATACGGCTGCATGGGCCTTGCGCATAGCTGGACCGGCGAACCACTCAGCACTGAGACTCGAAAGGCGGCGGTCAGGTCAGTCGAAGCCGCTCTCGACGAGGGGATCGACTTCTTTGACCATGCGGATATCTACGGCCGCGGCCGCTGCGAGGAAGCATTCTCGGACGTGTGGGAGGGGCATCCGGCGCTTAGGCAGGAGATTGTGCTGCAGACCAAGTGCGGCATTCGGTTCGCCGGCGATCCAACGCCCGGGGTTCCCGGACGGTTTGACTTTAGTTACGAGCACATCGTGCGATCAGTCGACGGGAGTCTTTCGCGCCTGAAGACCGACTACATCGACATTCTGCTGCTCCACAGGCCCGATGCGCTGGTAGAACCAGACGAAGTCGCCCGGGCATTCGACGAATTGCAGTACGCAGGTAAGGTTCGCTATTTCGGCGTAAGCAACCATTCGGCGGCACAGATCGAGCTGCTGAAGCGCTCCGTGAATCAGAAGTTTGTCGTGAATCAGCTTGAGCTCAACGTGCTGCACAGCGGCTTGATCGAAGGCGGAGTAAGCGTAAACCAGATGTTCCCACCGAACCCCATTCACGGCGAAGGAACGCTTGAATATTGCCGTTTGCACGATATCACCATTCAGGCGTGGGGCCCGCTTGCCAATGGAAGGGTTACCGGGAGACTGCCAGAGAAGCCTGAGCCACGGATAACAAAGACCGCGGAGCTGGTCGCAAAACTCGCCGAGAAGCACGGAGTGTCCGGGGAAGCGATCATTATCGCCTGGCTCATGCGCCATCCTGCGCACATTCAGCCGGTCATCGGAACAACCGACACCAATCGAATTGCAGCTTCCTGCCAGGCGAACTCGGTCGAGCTTTCCCGCGAGGAGTGGTACGAACTTCTGGGAACAGGGCGCGGCGCGCCGATGCCGTAGCGGCTCCTGCGGATCACTGTTCCTGCGAGCGGTACTCGGCGAGATCCCGTCGGATCAGTTCGACCGTCCAGCGGTCGAACACCGGACCGACGAGGTCGTTCCAGTACCGCTCGAGTTCCGCGTGCCATGCAGTCTGCTCGACCGACGACACGGGCACGAGCTGCAGTCCGTAGTTCTTCATGATCGCAGTGGCCTGGTCGTCGAAACTCTGCAGTCTTGATTGGAGCTGGTCCTCGATTCGCCGTGCCGCAGCTTCGAACCGCTGCCGATACGCCGGAGGGATCAAATCCCACGTGCGTTGGTTTATCAGCACCGAACCCAGCACCGGTGCAATCTTCTGATCTGTCATGTAGCGGGCAATGCCAAACCACTGGTAGCCAGCCGCAAGTGACGGACTTGCAAAGACTCCATTCACCAATCCGCTGTTCAGCGCCGAAAGCGTTTCCGGCAGATCTATCGGTACCGGACGGTAGCCAAACGCCTTGAACGAATTGATGAGCGTTGGCTGGTCAGGAGGCACCGCAAGCTTGAGCTGTTTCGCCTGCCGCGGCGTCGCCACCGGAGTCTTTGAAAAAAGGTAGGCCCAGCCCGCTTCCGCCCACACGACCGCCTTGAATCCGTGACTTTTCGCCTCGGAATCGAGAATCGGTCGGAGTCTCTTCATGACTGACGCGAACTCCGCATTGTTCTGGATGAGGTAGGGCACGCTGACCGACATCGCCGCAGGCGCAACGTCAGTGAGGCCGGTGCTGGCAAAGAGCCCTCCCTGGATCTCACCAATCCGCATCTTGCGCAACATGTCAGACTGATTGCCCGCGATCCCGTTCTCGTAGACTATCACCCTGACCGATCCGTCGGAAATCTGTTCCCAGGCTGCGGCGAGCTGCTCGAGCGCCATGCTGTAGGGGGTGTTCGAGGGTGCGACGCTCGCAAGCTTAATGTTCAGGGCGGGTGCGGCGGAGCACACGCCCGTCAGGATCAGCAGCAGAGCCAGAACGCGGTGAATGCGGATACCTTTCGATCCTGTCTCCATGACGCCACAATAGGCGACCAGGTGAAGGCGGTCAAGTTATTCGCCGGCCGCTCCAACCTTATCCATGCTGTTCTTGATCAGTTCGACCGTTGACCGATCGAACACCGGCCCTATGATTGCATGCTCATGTTCCTGCAGCTCGTCCTGCCATGCACTCTTCTCCGCATCCGACACCGGGAGAACTTTCAGTCCATAGCTCTGCATGATCGTGACTGCCTTCGCGTCCAGATCAGCGAGAGCTCTCTGCAATTCGATCTCGGTCTCCCGCGCCGATGCCACGAACTGTGTCCGCAGCTCGGCAGGCAGTCGATTCCAGGTCGCCGTGTCAACGAGGATCGCTCCGATGACCGGGGCAATCTTCATGTCGACGAGACAGGGGGCCACGGCGAACCACTGGTAACCTGCGGCTATCGAGGGACTGGCAAAAAACGCGTCCACGAGGCCGCTGTTCAGCGCGGTCAGAGTCTCCGGGATGTCCACCGGCACGGGTCGGTATCCGAGCGCTTTGAACGCTTCAATGAGGGACTGCTGATCCGGTGGTACTGCCAATCGGAGCTCCTTGGCTTGATCCGGGGTCTTGACCGGTGTCCGGGAGAAGAGGTACATCCAGCCGACATCAGCCCACGCTACGGCAGTCAACCCTTTTGACGCGGCGTCCCTGGTCAGAACCGGCCGGAGCGCCCGCATGGCGTTCGCCAGCTGAGCCTCATTCCGGATCAGAAAAGGCACACTGACCGCAAGAGCCGCTTTGGCCACAGTCGTCAGTCCGGTGCTTGCAAAGATTCCCCCCTGAAGTTGTCCGATCCGCATCTTGCGCAGCATGTCCGATTGATCACCGGCTATGCCGTTCGGGTAGATGATGACCTGCACCGTTCCGCCGGAGAGGCGTTCCCAGTTGGTCGCAAGCTGATTGAGGGCGATGCCGTAGGGCGAGTTCTCGGGCGCCACGCTCGCAAGTTTTATCTGCAGAGCCTGGGCGGATACCGTCGAAGCCGCAACCATCAGGATGAGGAGCAGCCCGGTTCGAAATGAAGTCACGACCCGGCCGCATGTAATTGTTTTCATCTGCGACTCCCCCCTATCGATCCGCATCGGGAAACGGCACTCACTACGGTTGCCCGGGATAGGGATTCTGCATAAATGGAAAATGAACGAACACTCATTCATACTCCTTTGAACGTTTTTTTTCAATCGGGCAACGGTTTCCGCGGCACCGACTTGACAATTCTCATTGACGGGTAAATACTATAGACAAGTTTATGCCATAAACTTGTTGGTCGTGTCAACTTACTGGTGAACGCAGTGCGATGACGGAGGGATGAGGCATGGAGAACAGGGAGAACATTGCGCAGCTTGCGAAAGACGTCGAGTACATAAAAGCCGCAGTGAAGCGCAATCATCCGGTGCTGCGGGAGTGGGCAAACACGGCACCGACACGGCTGCTCATGCTCTATTACGGCACCGGAACCGTCGTCGTCTCGTTGCTGTTTCAGTACTGCATTCACCAGTATCGTTCGTTCGCGCTGATTCCGTCTGCGGTCAAGCTGCTGCTTTTTGCGTTCCTCGCAGTCGTGACAATTTCAGCCACCGTGCTCAAATATGCAACGATGAGCCGCTCCGCGCGAAAAATGGATAGGAAGCTCGGAATGTGGCCGCTCGCATGGCAGTACTTCTATCACCGGGTTATCCACGTGGTTCTCCCGATAACAGCGATTGCCGCCGGAACGATAATCTATTTCGCGACGGTTGGGCCGAACAGGCTCATCATCGGTGTCGCGGCGCTCTACACGGGACTCTTCATGAATCTGTTCGCAAGCAGTGTGGACATGATCGAGTACTACGCGTGTGGTTACTGGTTGCTGGTAACGGCGGCGCTCAGCATGCTGATTCCGGCAATCCCGGGAGCGATATGGATCTCAATCTGTTTCGGTGCGGGCTTCTACCTGTTTTTTGTGGTGACGGCACTCCGCGCGAGCAAGGATCCCGCGAAGGGCCGAAAGACGCACAGCGGAAACCGGGAGTAGGCAGTGGCATCGGCGCGCAGACCGCAGCTCGACAAGGTGATACACGAGCGCGTGCGGCTTTCGATGCTTGCCTATCTTGCATCGAGTTCGGCTTTATCGGTGAGTTTTACGGAGCTGAAGGAAGAGCTTGAGCTCACTGCCGGAAACCTCTCAATCCAGCTTCGGAATCTGGAGGAGGCGGGGTATGTCGAAATTACGAAGCGTTTCGTTGATAACAAGTCAAACACTGCAGTCAGGATCACGACGAAGGGGGCGCGGGCGCTCACCGACTACCTCTCGGAGCTTGAGGCGCTGATCCAGCCCCTGAAACAGGCTCTGAAGAGTGACGAGGAGGAAGTTCATCATGGGAATCATACTGAAGCTTGAGGGTGTGAAGAAGGTCTATCAGAAGGCGGAACGAAGTGTTGAAGCGCTCCGCGGGATCGATCTTTCGATCAACAGGGGTGAGCTTGTCGCAGTTGTCGGGCCGTCCGGCAGCGGAAAGACGACGCTGCTGAATATCATCGGCTGCCTCGATCTGCCGACAAGCGGCAATGTCATCTATGACGGCCGGGAACTTGGTGGCATGAATGAGAAGGAACTCGCGAAATACCGGAAGGAGAATATTTCCTTCATTTTCCAATCCTACAACCTTATCCCGGTACTGACAGTTGCAGAGAATGTGGAACTGCCAATGGTTATCGAGCGCCGGTTCGACCGAAAGCAGATGCGCGAAAGAGCTATGGAGATCCTGTCCGCCGTGGGACTTGCTGAGATGGCGGGGCGCTACCCCCGAGAGCTCTCCGGCGGCCAGGAACAGCGCGTGGCAATAGCGCGCGCTCTGGTAAAGGATCCGATAGTCGTCCTCGCCGATGAGCCGACGGCCAATCTCGATTCGCACACGGCGGAGGAAATTGTTGAACTCATGGAGAAGATGAATGCGGCGCGCGAGACCACCTTCGTCTTCTCGACGCATGACTCTCTGGTGCAGCGACACGCTCACCGGGTGGTCACCATTCGGGATGGCTTGATCAAGGCCGACGATGCCATCACCGAACGGAGGGTGGAAGTATGAAAGAGGTCTTGCGAATTGCCCTGCGAAATGTGCTGCGGCACAAGAGACGAGCACTGATCACTGCGATAACCATGATGGTGGGAATAGGACTGTTCATCGGAATGGATTCGATGCTCGAAGGCGTGGACCGCATGTCCATCGAAAACATGATCAACCTGAGTGATTCTTCCGTGCGGATCTATACCAAGGCGTACGACGCCGACAGGCAGTCCCTGCCGCTCGAAAACGGTATTGCCGATCCTGCTGCAGTCGCGGCAAAGCTTGCGAGCGATCATAGAGTTGTGGCGTCAACAGAACGGACGCAGTTCGTGGCGCAGGTTTCAAATTACCGTGACGCAACCTATGCGGTCGGCAATGTCATCAATCCGGTAACAGATGCCAGGGTGTTTACCCTGAAAGATCACGTAGTCGGGAGCTTCTTCGGCACGGCCACTTCCGGGACCGTCGATCGGCGCGTCGTGATGGGCAAGAGCCTTGCTGACAAGCTTGGACTGAAGCTCGGCGACACAGTCGTCATTTCCGCGCAAACCCGCTATGACGCTCAGAATGCCGATGATTTTCTCATAGTTGGCCTCCTTTCGACAGGCGATCCGGTGATCGACTCAAGCTCATTCTTCATCACCTACAACAGCGCGAACGACTTCCTCGATCTCGGCGGCCTGGTCACCGAAATGGATGTGCGCCTCCTGAAAAACCCGAATCTCGCTGCCATGCAGAGGGACGCGTCGGAAGTGGCCCTGCTCGTTGGTAAGGCGTTTCCCACGCTCAGACCCTACACCTTCCAGGAGCTCGCGAAGTCGCTCATCGAAATACTCAAGGTGAAGCGCGTATGGACATACATGATTATCCTGGTGATTCTCCTTATCGCCGCAGTCGGAATTGCCAACTCGGTGCTCATGAGTGTCTATGAACGGATCCGGGAGGTAGGTGTTCTGAAAGCGCTCGGCTTTCGCAAGCGCGAGGTGGTCTGGATGTTCACCTTCGAAGGGCTTTTGGTCGGCCTTGCCGGGAGCGGCCTGGGTGCCATATTCGGTATTCTCATTGACTGGTTCCTTGTCGGAACCGGCATTTCACTCGGAAAGAGCACGGAATCGGTTACCGCCAGCGCGGGAATGGCGTTCGGCAACACGCTCTATGGAACCTGGAACTGGGGTACCATCATTTTCGCAGTGCTGTTCGGTCTCGCGGTTGCGTTGATCGCCGGTTACATACCGGCGCGTCGCGCGGCAAAGATGACAGCCACTGCCGCATTGCGCTTCGTGTAGCAGAGGTACAACAGATGAATTACCTGATAAAAATGGCACTGCGGAACATATGGAGAAACAAGAGACGTTCGGCTCTCGCGCTCACCTCAGTCGGGCTTGCGGCGCTTCTGTGCGTCTTCATGCAGGGGTTCATGGGCGGCTTTCTCAGCTCGGTGGTCAAGAACTACACCAAGAACGAAACCGGGAACGTCAGAATCACGACCGCCGACTACGCCAGGCGAGCAGACTTTAAACCGGTTGATGCAAACATCCTGGATCCGCAGTCAGTCGAGGCGAAGATTCTTGCCGATCCAGCCCTCAAAGACAGGATCGACCTCATGACACAGCGCATCTCCTTCGGAGTGCTGCTCGCCAACAAGGGGCTGAACAAGAACGCAACCGCACTCGCCGGCGATCCGAAAGTAGAGGAAGGGCTTCTCTCACTCCAGCGTTCAATCGAGCCGGGAGGGCGATACATCCGAAGTGAAGGAGAGACCATAATCGGAGCCGGACTCGCAAAGGATCTGAAGCTCAAGGTCGGGGATTCTCTCAAGGTCGTCACGACCGCGAGTGATGGATCCCTGCAGCTGAAGAAGCTCAGGATTGTGGGACTCTTCAACACCGGAGTGACCGCGCTTGACGGTAACGTATTTCAGATGGGGCTCGCCGATGCGAAATCCTTCCTGCGAACCGGAGGCGGCACGCAGCAGATCATCATCATGCTCAAAGACTATCGGCAGTCGGATGCGGTTGCCGCCCAGATCACGAAACTGCTTGCCGATCCAAAGCTCGAAGTCACGCCGTGGACCAAGATCGGAGAGTACTATCAGATTGTAAAGATTGAGAGCTCGCTCTTTGCCTACATCTACGTGATAGTGCTCTTCCTCGGTGCCTTCATCATTACTAGTATCATGATGATGATCGTGCTCGAGCGCCGGCACGAGATTGGCGTGCTGAAGTCCATGGGACTGTCCCGCGGCGAGACGCTCACGCTCTTTCTCTGGGAAGGGATCTTTCTGGGCGCCTGGGGAAGCGTTCTTGGCGCCGGACTCGGCCTCGGGCTGAACGTTCTCATGCACATAAAGGGCATGGACTTTTCGGCTGCAACGCGCGGAGTCACCTTTCCGATGGACAACGTAATTCACTCGACTGTCAGCGTTCCGACCGCATTTCTTGTCGTAGGGCTCGGAATTCTCATATCCGCAATCGTGTCGATTCTGCCTTCCCGTCGTGCTGCGCGCATGAACGCTGTCGACGCGATGAAGAGCGTCTGATCCAGGAGGACACTATGAATTACAGAATATGGGGCAAAGCCATAATCACCACGCTTCTGTTCGGGCTCCTTTTTGGGGGAGTTGGTTCGGCTTTCGCGCTTCCGGCAACCGACATTCTGCACCGGATGGATCAGAATCAGGACTTTCGGACAATCAAGTATGTCGGGACCATGATCATCCACTCCGGTCAGACGGTTCGGAGCAAGACGATGGACGTGACCGCGGTGGGAACATCGAAGGCGCTTGTCGAGTTCACCAATCCGGAAGACTACGGAACGAAGTACCTGAAGCTTGATCAGAATCTCTGGATATACTTTCCGGCGGAACAGGATTCGGTGAAGATCTCAGGGCACATGCTGAGTCAGGGAATGATGGGGAGCGATGTTTCCTACCAGGACGCGCTCGAAAGCGGGCAGTTCGAGAAGAAATACGATGTCGCACTTACCGGTGAGCAGAGCGTTGACGGACGCCCCTGCTATCTGCTCACTCTTACGGCAAAGGTCCGTGATGCCGAGTATGCAATGCTCAAGATATGGGTGGATAAGGAACGCTTCGTTTCGCTTCGAGAGGAGATGTACGCGAAGAGTGGACTTCTCCTGAAGGTGAGCAGGACGCTTTCGGTGCAGCAGTTCGGAACTCGATGGTTTCCGACGCGCGTCGTAATGTCGGACAAGTTGAAGGAGAACTCGAGCACTGAGTTTGAGATGAATAATGTGGTCTTCGATCCGCCGGTGAACGAATCGATGTTCAGTCTGAGGAATCTCGGGCGATGAAGCCGGCACGTTCGTCTTACCGCGATCCCCGTGGACTTCTCACCGCTGTCACGGTCGCGGCGGTCCTGCTTTCGGCGGCACTCTCGCCGCACTCGGTCGCCGCTCAATCGACCGCCGCACAGTCCGGTGGCCTCGATTTTCACGGGTCGCTCGGCAACGATACGGTGATGCTGCAGAACATCGACGGCGGTGCACCGGGAGCCGCGCTTGCGGGCGCCGCGAATCCGTCGCTCGGAGGTTTTTCCACCTTTACCCTGAACTTCGTGAACCGCAACCGCAGCGTCGCAAAGGTGGAAGGCAGCGTGGTGCTCTCGATGCTCTACGGTTCCTATGCCGATGCCTACAATGCGGGCGTTCAGCAGCTGCTGGGAACCTCGTGCGCGGGAATTATCACGCTGTTGAGTTCAGGTGGCGCTGCCCTGAACGTTGACCTTCGCAAGCTCTACCTCTCGATTTATACCTCACTGCTTGATCTTTCGGTTGGACGGCAGATCATCAATTATGGGGTCGGTGCACTCTTTTCGCCTATCGACGCATTCTCGGCCCCAACGCTGACTGACCTGAACTATCAGCGCTCAGGCAGCGATGTGGTTCGCGTCGATCTGCCGTTCGGCGACGTATCGGGGCTCGATGCAGTCAGCACGGTATCCGACTCGGTTTCGGGGCTCACCTCGGCGCTGAAGCTCTACACGAATGTCGCCGACTACGATCTGGCTGCAGTCGGTATCTACCGCGGATCGAACCGTGACGTCGTAGCAGGTGCCGATTTCAAGGGCGATCTGCTGCTTGGTATCCACGGCGAGGCGGTTGAGCACTTCCCGATCGATCAGGGGGCGCCGTGGTTCGAGGGAATGTTCGGCGCCGACTACTCGTTCAGCGACACCCTGTTCCTCTCCGCCGAGTACTACTACAACGGTAACCCTGCGGCGCCGGGGAGCCTCAGCGCCGCCGCGGTTGCCGCGGCCGGACGGATCTTCCTGAATCAGCACTACCTGTACGCGGATGCAAGATACGTCATCAATGAAATCATGAGCGCCGATCTGAGCGCAATCCTCGATCTGTCGGCAGGGTCACTGCTCGCTACCGCGCAGTATACCTGCAACGTCGTGCAGAACGGAGATCTGCTCGCCTATGTACGGTTTCTCTCCGGCGATGTGCAGAGCGGCATGAGCGCGCCGGGACAGACGCTCATCTATGGAGTTGAGTTTCGCGTGGCTTTCTAGCCGACGCCGGCGGTTTCCGTTCCCTGGCCAGATGGGTATCTTCAGACGGAAGGAGATATGCATGCCCATTCAAACTACAACAGTTACCTATGGTCCGGCCGGACAATACTCGGCTTTTGTCGCACGCCAGGAGCGCGCTACCGGGCCGCTTCCGGCGGTCATTGTCATACAGGAGATCTGGGGGGTGGACTACCACATTGAAGATGTCGCGCGGCGCTTCGCCGATGCGGGCTATGTCGCGTTCGCACCCGACCTATACAGTCGTTCGCTCAAGCGGGGCGAAGGGCTCGATTCCGCATCGATCGAGTCGGTGAAAGCATTCCTGAATACGATAGCGCCCTCGAGCTGGCAGGACCGTGCAAAGGTGGACGAGGCGGCTGCAAAGCTACCCGGTGATGAGGGACCAAAGGTCAAAAGGACGCTTGGCCTCCTGTTCGGCGGGCACGACACCGACTCATTTCGCACCCAGCTTGTTGAGTCGGTGAGTTACCTGACCGAGGAGCACGAGCCAACGAAGGGGCAGCCTGTTGGAAGTGTCGGATTCTGCATGGGCGGTGGACTTTCGGCGCTTCTCGCGTCTGCCGATGAGCGCCTTCGAGCAGCCGCCATCTTCTACGGGCGTTCGCCCCAGGATGAGGCGATCAAGTCAATTCGCTGCCCGGTAAAGGGTTTCTACGGCGAACTTGATCCCGGCATAACCGGCACCATTCCCGATTTTGCGGCCCGCATGAAGAGCGCCGGCAAAGAGTTCAGCTACCATATTTTCAAGGGCGCGCCCCATGCGTTCTTCAACGATTCCCGCCGTTCCTATCACCCCGACTCGGCCCGTGTCTCATTTGCCCTGCTGCTCGAGTTCTTCATGCGCAATCTCTACCCGGCCGAGAAGATTCTCGTCGGATAGAAGTTCCCGGGGATAGCGATACTCCTTCCCGCCGGGACCGCGAAACACGTACCACGAGTCCTCGGTGCGAAGGAGCGCGGTTTCGACGGGAACTTTTCCCCCGCCTCCCGGAAGATCAACAGCGTAGGTGGGAATTGCGATACCCGACAGTCGCGACCGCAGTTCGCGCATGAGTTCAATGCCACGCTCGATGGGAACACGGAAGTGGGAGGTTCCCGCTGCCAGGTCCCCCTGAAACAGGTAGTACGGCTTTACGCCTGCCCGGACCAGGGAGCGGAAGAGCTCCTCGAGCGTGTCCGCGTCATCGTTTACGCCGCGCAGCAGCACCGCCTGATTCAGCACCGGAATGCCTTCAGCCATGAAGGTCTTTACGGCGCGGCGGAACTCGTCGGTCACTTCCCGCGCGTGGTTTGTGTGAATAACTGCCCAAATTGAACCATACTTTCCCAGCGCCGAGGCAAGCTGCGGCGTGATGCGTGAAGGCAGCACAACCGGCATCCGTGTACAGATACGGATGATGTAGTCAGGGTTTACGGATTTCAGCTGAGCCACGATCCGCTCAAGCTCCGCATCGGACAGCATCAGCGGATCGCCGCCTGAAAGCAGGATCTCCTGCACCGCCGGTGTCCGCTGAAGGTAGCTGCAGATGCGGTCGAGCTGCTGCTCGGTGAGTCTGCCGCCGCCATGGCCGGTGAAGTGGCGGCGGAAGCAGTGCCTGCAGTAGGTTGCGCAGCGGTCGTTAACGAGCAGCAGCACCCGGTCGGTGTAGTGGTGAACCAGGCGCTCCTCAACGAGGTACATGTTGTCACCTATCGGATCACCGGTTTCGACAGGCAGCGTTACCAGCTCCTGCCTGCGGGGAATAAACTGTGCTGCAACAGGGTCGGTATCCGGGTCATCGGTCGCGGCAAGCGCTGCGTAGTACTTGCTCACACCGTAGGGTAGTCGCGTATCAGGATCGATGCCGGACAGAAGGGAATCTTGCATGAGTCGATTATACAAAAAAAAGGGCGATGTCGGCAGACATCACCCTTTCGGTATTCGAGATTCGGAGTTACTTCTTGCTGACCATGTACTTCAGAAGATCAACCATGCGATTCGAGAAACCCCATTCGTTATCGTACCACGACACGACTTTGAAGAACCTCTTTTCGCCCGGCAGATTGTTCTGCAGGGTTGCAAGTGAGTCGTAGGTGGAAGAGGCTGAGCTGTGAATGAAATCTGAGGATACAACTTCCTCGTTCGCATAGCCGAGGATTCCCTTCAGGTAGTCGCCTGACGCCTTTTTCAGGAGCGAGTCAATTTCCTGGATGGAGGTGTCCCTGGTCGAACGGAAGGTCAGGTCGACAACCGATACGTCCGGCGTAGGTACGCGGAACGACATGCCGGTGAGCTTTCCGTTTACCGCAGGAAGTACCTGTCCGACAGCCTTTGCGGCACCGGTGGTCGACGGGATGATGTTCATTGCCGCAGCGCGGCCGCCTCTCCAGTCCTTCTTCGACGGACCGTCGACTGTCTTCTGGGTCGCCGTATAGGAGTGAATGGTCGTCATGAGTCCGGTCTCGATTCCGATTCCTTCCTTCAGGATGACATAGACGAGCGGTGCGAGGCAGTTCGTGGTACAACTTGCGTTCGAAACGATGTCGTGCTTCGCTGCATCGTATTCCCAGTGATTCACGCCCATGAGGAGGGTTTTCACGTCACCCTTTGCCGGCGCACTGATGATCACCTTCTTTGCTCCGGCTTTGATATGGCCGGAAGCCTTTGCGTCATCCGTGAACAGACCGGTGGATTCGATAACATACTCAACGCCGAGATCCTTCCAGGGGAGATCGGCGAGATTCTTTGTTGCGCCGATACAGCGGATCTTGTTTCCGTTGACTACCAGTATGTCATCTTCTTCAAGACTCGGATTGCTCTTCTGCGAAGAGATATCCGCCTTCATCTTCCCATGCACTGAATCATACTTGAGCTGATATGCAAAATATGATGCGTCAGTGGAAACATCGACGACGCCGACAACGTCGAACTCTTTTCCAAGCAGTCCTTGATCGACCAGAGACTGGAACACAAGTCTTCCAATTCTGCCAAAGCCGTTAATCGCTATTTTCGTTGCCATTGCAACCTCCATACGAATCAATATTAGTTGGTCGATTGATATCTATTTATACGAAAATCCGCCATTTTTAGCAAGTGGCCCCGACATTCGGTCCGGAACCGGAGCCGCGTCGATGACCTCTTTCAACGAGAGCAGGTGGCGGTCGAGCTTCAGCCGTTCGGGTTCGGAGAGTGACAGGACGTCCAGTCTGCCTCGCTCCGGCTGTTCGGCCGCAAGCAGTCCGCGTTCCCGCCAGCTTGCCACAAGCGGTCCCAGGGCCGCAATTGTTTCTTCTCCAAAGATCGATGAAAGCCGGTTGAGAGATACCCCTTCGCGCGTTCGCAGGCCGGTAATGAAGTGCTCGAACAGAAAATCGCGCACGGAGATCTGCTCCACTTCACGCGGAAGAGCATCTGCCGGGTGGGCACCGTAGACGAACAGATCCGGATTGGTGATGCGCACCGGAACCACTTCTCCGCTGTTCACGTTGCCGCGGGCGAGCAGCGTCGATACCGCGCCCGGGCCGAGTCCCAGGTAGGGTTCGAGACTCCAGTAGCGCAGGTTGTGGGAGGATTCCGCACCGGGCCGTGCAAAGTTCGACACCTCGTAGGATGCAAACCCGTGCCCGGTTACCGCGTCACGCGCGGCAAACCAGGAAGCCTCCTGCTGCTCGGCAGTCGGCATGTGGACCGACCCGTAATCGATCATCCGCGCAAGCGGCGTTCCCTCTTCGATCGTGAGCGAGTAGAGCGAGAAATGGTCCGGTTCGAATGCGACAGCGGTCTCCACATCCTGTGATACGCGGAGCGCGGTCTGCCCGGGGACTCCGGTCATCAGGTCGATGTTGAGGTGGGGCACCTGCCGCCGCGAGGATGCGACGAGCTCGAGTGCGGCGATCGAAACCGGTCTGCGCGCTCGGCGGCCGAGCAGTCTGAGCTCATCATCCTGAAAGCTTTGCACCCCGATACTGAGCCGGTTTACTCCGTGCGCTTCGAGGACTGCAAGTAGCTCTCCGGTTACCGACTCCGGGTTCGCCTCGAAGTTCCACTCCCGCTCGGACCCTGCTGCGCCTATCTTCCAGATGTCGCGGAAGCCGGCGAGAAAACTGTCGAGCATCTCGGGCGGCAGCACGCTCGGTGTTCCGCCGCCGAAGTATATCGATGATATGACCGGATGCCCGAGCATGGCCGCATAGAAGGCTGACTCTCCGAGGATGCGGTCGAGAGTCGACTGCATGACCCGCGGCGAGCGACCGGTCTCGAAGTAGAAGTCGCAGTACCTGCAGCGGCTCGAGCAGAATGGGACGTGAACGTAAAGACTCACCACCTCGAGTCGCATAAGGGAGGGCAGGACCTGCACGATCGGTGCGCTACCGGTGCGGCGCAAAATGTCGCGTTGCAGGTTACACCCGCGCCCGGGCAACCGAGTCGATGCGGGCCCAGTAGGGAGCCATCGCCACCACACGGCCTGAATCCATCGCATCGTCTATGCCGAAACAGGTGACCGCGGATGCGATCCCGTCGTCGAGTGTCGCCAGATTCCCACCGTTTTCCAGCATCATCTGCGCAAGGTGGCGTGTCAGCACCGGATCACCGCTGCCGTGGTTTCCCGTCACCCCCGTCGAATAGTCGGCTACCGGCGCGCTGAAACTGATCGGGCGGGCGTGAATCTGTCCGGTTACCACATCTGCCTCGATGGTTCCGTGCGTCCCGAGAATGTACATCCTTCGCTGCGGGATCGCGGCGTTGCAGTTGGTGTGAAAGGTGCACCGGATCTCGTTTGCGAACTCCATAATTGCTACCTGATTATCGACTATGTCCTTATCCGCGGTGAACGGGTTCAGTCCCGTCGTTCGTTCCCAGGTCATGTACGCCGGGCGCCCCTGTTCGTTCGGGCCGACTTCCTTGATGCGGTTGCTGTTTTCCGGCCGGAAGAAGTTCAGTCCGCCGAAGGAGGCGGCGCGCCTTGTGCGGCTTTCGCAGAACCAGTTCACCAGGTCGATATCATGACAGCACTTTTCCAGCAGGTGAGTGCCCGCATCTGCCCTGTTCCGCCGCCAGTCCGAGTGGATGAAACCGCCATGGTTAAAATCAAGTACCTCGTTGAACTCGAGGCTCACGATCTGTCCGATCGATCCGTTTTTGATGATCTCTTTGATCTTCCGGTAGTGGGGCGAAAATCTGAGCGTGAAACCGATGGTCAGCAATCCGCGGGAACGTGACGCTGCCTCTTTGATGGCCACGCAATCGTCGAGACTTATTGCGAGCGGCTTTTCGGTAAAGACGTGCTTGCCGGCTTCGAGCGCAGCAACGATCTGTTCGCGGTGATATCTGTTCCAGGAGCCGATCATTATCCAGGAGACGGAGTCGTCCGAAAGGAGCGCTTCGACTGACGGAAAGCGTATGAGCGATTCACCAAGTTCTTCTCTCGCGCGGCTGACCGAGGCATCCCACGGATCGTAGAGTCCGGCAATATGGATGGCGTTGGTTCCACCAGCCGCGTCAAGTAACAGACGCGTAAGGTACCGCACGCGTGAGCCCGCGCCGATAATCCCGACATTCACTGGCATAGATTGCTCCTTGAGTGCAGGCTCAAGTATCCGCTAAATGGACGAATCATGAAAGAGCCGACACCCGGGAGGGCTAACGGACGATCATATACATACCGATTCCGGCAGCGTATCCGACGAGCGCCCAGAGGCTGATGTTCTTCACGTACCAGGTGAAGCTGATTCGCTCCAGCCCCATTGCGGCTATCCCCGCAGCCGAGCCGATGATGAGAATCGAACCGCCGGTTCCCGCCGCGTACGCGATGAGTTCCCAGAGTCGGTGATCGATCGGATAGGAGGCGAGCGGGTACATACCCATAGTTGCCGCCACCAGCGGAACGTTGTCCACAACCGAAGAGGCAAGACCGAGCAGTGAGGCAATGATGTTCAGGTCGCCGATCGCGCTATCAAGAGCGCGAGCCAGAGTGGTGAGGATTCCTGTTGCCTGAAGTGCATCTACCGCGAGCAGGATTCCGAGAAAGAAGAGCACGCTCGAAGTATCGATCTTCCTGAGCGCCTGGACCACGGAGAACTGGCGCTTGTCCTCTTCAGCCTTGTCCAGATGGATGATCTCGATAACGATCCAGAGAATGCCGAGTCCCGCGAGTATCCCCATCATCGGAGGGAGGCCGGTGACGATCTTGAAGATGGGAACGATGATGAACACCGCTAGGCCGAGCACGAACACCAGCAGCTGGTGCGACCGGTGTATCGAAGTCCGACGGTCACCCGTTGCCGCGCCGGCGGACTGGCTGTCGGGAAGCGGTGCGAGGTTTCCGCGCAGCCTCAGCGACACGATTGCAAGGGGCACCACAAGGCAGACGATGCTCGGCAGGATCAGCGCTTCCACGGTAAACAGTGTCGAAATCCGTTCGCCGATCCAGAGCATCGTCGTGGTCACGTCACCAATCGGGCTGAACGCTCCTCCGGCATTCGCCGCAATAACGATGATGCCGACATAGAGGAGCCGGTCTTTCTGATCGAATACCAGCTTGCGAAGGAGCGTGATCATGACGATCGTGGTCGTAAGGTTGTCCAGGACCGCAGAGAGCACGAAGGTGAGCGCGCCGATCACCCAGAGCAATCCAATCTTGCTGCCCCGCTTCACGCGCTTGGTAATGATCTCGAATCCTTCGTGAGCGTCGATGAGTTCGACTATCGTCATTGCCGACAGGACGAAGAACAGAACGCTCGAGGTTTCGCCGAGATACTCGGTGAGGTTCGTAAGCACCTCGTGCTTGTTCGGTTCCGCAATGATGTAGACCACCCAGAGCGCCACCCCGGTCAGGAGTGCAGGAGCCGATTTGTTCACCTTGATGGTGTGCTCAAGCGCAATGGCGAGGTACCCTACCACGAACAGTGAGGTCATCAGCGCAATCATTGTCTGCTCCTTCGGGATCTTTGACACGACTGTAGCCGTTGCACTGTCCGAATTCAATAGGCCCGGGCTTGCCGAAGGTTCGGAGAACGGTAACTATGTGCTATGAAACAATATGTGCTGGGCGTCGACGGCGGGACCGAGAGCTTTCGTGCTGGCGTCTTCGATGTTTCAACCGGTGTATGTGCCGGATTTGGCATTGCGGAAAACCTCACCACCTACCCCGCAGCCGGTTACGCTGAGCAGTCGGTCGACAGGTGGGATGCCGCACTGGTGCATTCCATTCGCGCGGCAATCGCCAGCTCGGGAGTGCCGGCCGAGGAGATCGGTTCGGTCGGGATCGACGGAACCACCTGCACTCTGGTGCTTCTCGATGAGCGAGGCGCGGCACTTCGGCCGGCGCTGCTCTGGATGGATGTGCGCGCTGCCGCCGAGGCGCGCGAGATCACCGAAGTTGCCGGACAGCTCTCCTGTGCCGGCGGCGGACTGATATCCGCTGAATGGTTTCCGCCGAAAGCACTCTGGCTCAAACGAAATGAGGCTGAGATCTACTCACGTACGCGAACTCTCTTCGAGCAGACCGACTGGATAGCCTTCCGCCTGACCGGAGAGACGACGCTGAACATCAACACCATCACCGCTCGCTGGCTCTACAATGCGCGCGAAGGCGGCTGGCCGCTCTCCCTGTTTGACGCCGTCGGGCTCGGTGAGGTTGCCGAACGATTTCCTCCGCGCATTGTTCGGGTCGGCGAACCTGTAGGCGGATTGTCCGCTGAAATGGCGAGTCTCACAGGGCTCCGCGCGGGAATCCCGGTTGCCGGTGGAGCTTCGGACGCATACATCAGCCTCGCCGGCATCAACGTCCTGTCGCCGGGCCGAATCGCGCTCATCACCGGATCGTCGCAGCTGCAGATGGGGTTGAGCGCCAGTCCGGTTCACGCGAAAGGACTGTTCGGCAGCTTTCCGGATGCGATAGTCCCGGGTTTCGAAGTCGTTGAAGCAGGCCAGGTCTCGACCGGTTCGGTGCTCAAATGGTTTGTGACGCACTTTGTGGGCAGAGAGGTGCACGAACAGGCGGCGCGCTCGGGCCGGACTGTCTATCAGGAGCTCGATGAGCAGGCGAAGCGGCTGCCCCCTGGCTCCGAAGGCCTTGTCGTACTTGAACACTGGCAGGGTAACCGTACCCCGTGGACCGATCCGACAAGCCGCGGCGTAATCCGCGGCCTTACGCTTCGGCATACGGCCGCGCATCTGTATCGCGCGATAATGGAGGCTGCAGCGTACGCGACCCGGATCATCCTGGATCTCATGCACGCTTCCGGTATTGCGGCCGAACGGATCATTGCGTGCGGCGGCGCGACGAAGAGTGAGCTCTGGATGCAGATCATCTCCGATGTGTGTGACAAGCCGATCTCGCTGACCGCGGAGCCGCAGGCTGCAGCGCTCGGCAGCGCCATTGCTGCGGCAGTTGCCTCCGGCGTGTACGCCGATCTTCCCGAGGCGGCCAGTCACATGGTACGGACCGAAGATCGGTATCACCCGGATGAAGTTCGTACTTCCGCGTACGCCGAATATATCAGGCAGTACAGAGCTACCTACGAGGCGCTGAAGGATGAGTCAAAGCGACTTGCCTCGCTCGTCAATCGCGCGTAGTTTCGCCTGATTGCTCATCGACGTTTTCACCACCTGATTCGCTCAGCGCCTCATTCACGAGATCCTGCGGGTATCCGATCAGTGAGAGCAGTCGGATTGCATTCCTGCTCCTGACGATTCCGGGCCTCATCCGGTAATCGAAGTTCAGACCTCTCTTGCCGGCGTGATCGGTAAAGTAATATGGCGCATACAGTTCAACCACGCGGTTGGCAATCCCCACATCGTGCGTTGCGGCAATGGTGAGGGCATGGCGCTGCGCAAGGTAACGAAGAATCGCAACTGAGGCTCCCTCCCTCTCGATCGAATTGGTGCCCGAAAGCAGCTCATCAATGAGAAGCAGCACCGGCACCTCTCCTCCGACCCGTTCGATCATCCTGAAGATACGCTCAGCTTCGTCATAGTAGAAACTCTTGCCGGAATCCAGGTGGTCCGACTTTTCGATCGAGGACATGATGAGGAAGCGGCCTCCACGATAGGAACCGGAGAAGCTTGCGCCGATTGTCTGCGCGAGCACGACATTGAGCCCGACGGTACGCAGGAACGTCGACTTGCCGGCCATGTTGGTCCCGGTGATAAGTGCGCCGGGCCGCGCAATATCGATACTGTTTGCAACAGCATCTTCGATGAGCGGGTGATACATCTCTTCAATGGTGAGCGCGAGCTCTTCGGTGGACTCAGGCGCCGTATCGAGCTCCCGGCGTTCGCGGAATGAGGCGACCGCCTGCAGCGCATCGAGCCTGCCCATTGCACGATAGAGCGCCTTCAACTGGCTGCGTTTTCCCTCGATGCCGCGAATAAGGCGTCCGAAGATAATCAGATCGATTTGAAAGAAAATCTTTATATACATGAATACGCTTTCGGCGAGATCTCCCGAGAGCGAAGCAACGCCGGCCGATGAGCCGGTGAGTATCCAGCGAAACGTGCGCGCAAGCGGAAGCAGTTCGGCAACGAGCGGCCGCATTCTCTCAAGTGAGTCAAGCTGCGCCGGTGGTGTCAGTCTGCACACGCGAATCGCCTGGCGGACTATCGTGTCGAGTGAGCGGAGTGCCGGAATGTATCCTGATATGTGGCGCGCTTTGCGAAAATAGACCCACATGTTTACGCCGAAAACGGCGAACAGCAGGATGAAACCCGTGCCAAGGCCGAGGAATACGGGCGCAAACACCGAAGCGAGTGCGCCCAGTCCGAGCAGTACGAACATTGGTTGAAGCGGATCGCGGCCTGGTGAATCCTCCGAAAGAAGGACCGAACAGTCGCGGTCGGGGTGATCATCGAGCAGCGCGAGTTCGCTCAGGAGGCGCACACGAAACTCCTCGTCCTGCCTGAGCAGCGTGATCGCGGTGTCGCGCTCTACCATTGATGCCGGTTCGGGCAGGCAGCTCCGCAGCAATGCGTACAGCTCGTTTCGACCCGCGGCGCTGTAGCAGGTGTCCATCTCCTCATAGAGGGTGGACAGTCCGAGATCCTTCCAGGTCCGCGGGTCTATCGCCGGTTGAGCAGCACTCACGAAGCTTGAGAAGTAGGCTTCAAGCCCGACGTCACTCATCTCCTTGCGATCGGTCGGCGGGGTGCGTCCCCACTGGCGGGCGACCCGTGCCCGCGCCCGATATGCCTGCGCTCCCCGGCGAAGCGCAAGGTAGCCTGAAAGCGGGACAAGTGCAGTCGGCAGGTAGAGGTAGTAGGTGCTCCCGTAGTTGTAGCCCACAGCCCAGAACACAAGTATGATGGCAATCCCTGCAATGAGCAGTAACCAGCGGGCCGGGCCGATCAGGAAGCCGAAGTCGAACGATTCTGTTGCGCGTGCCATGGGCGGCATTGTATCATACCGAACCGAACAGTCTGAAGAAGGGAGGTGCGCGATGTCTGATCTCAATGCGGAAATAGAGTCGCGAGTACGGGAAGAGAGTGAGCTTCAGTTCGAAGCGTTTTCGAATGAGCGCGCGCTCGAACTTGGGCTTGCTATCGTCGAACGTGCACGTAAAGAGGGTAAGGCGGTGACAGTTGACGTCGAACGCGACGGGCAGCAGCTATTCCACCACGCCATGACCGGCACCACAATGGACAACGACGAGTGGATCAAGCGAAAGATCCGGGTGGTTCACCGGTTCGGCAAGAGTTCCTTCCACACGGGACAGATCCTTGCCCGTTCCGGATCAGCGATCCAGGACAAGAGCTTTGTCGATCCGATGATGTTTTCCGCCCATGGCGGCAGCTTTCCCATCATCATCCGCAACACCGGCATCATCGGTACCATCACCGTGTCCGGCCTTCCCCAGGAGGAGGACCATCGGCTGGTGACCTCAGTCATCCGGGAGTTCGTCGGACGATCCTGACATCCTCAACCTGCCTTGCATTGCCGTGTCCGTCTTCGCACCGTCCTCGTTGCACGACAGACGCGGCACGATTCTCGCCGGCAGTATTATTGATTCTTCCGCCGGTTCGCCCCCCTCAACGAGCGACAGTAACATCCGGGTCGCATGCTCCCCCATTTCCGAAAGTGGCTGTCGGATTGCAGTAATGCCCGGCGTAATGAATTCCATGAACGAGTAGTCGTCGAACACCGAGACGCCGAGATCGCCGATAAGTATCTTCAGTTCTCGGAGTGCTCGCAATGAGTCAAACAGGAAGTCGCCTCCGGCGCCGATGAAGAGTGAGTCAGGTTTCCAGCCGGTGATCATCTCACCTACCGCCTGCCGTGCTTCAGCGCCTTCGTATGCCGCGTGAATGACCCGTTCAACTGCTATTCCCGACGCCGCAAGCCCACGGCGATATCCTCGCACGCGCTCTTCGGTGTATCGGTACGCCTGAGGCCCCGCTACCATCGCAATCCTCCTGAAACCGTTCGCCGCCATGTGGCAAATCATGTCGAAGGCCGCCTGGTAATTATCCACATCAACCGCGTAGTGGCTGACGTGACGGCTCTGTCCGATTAAAACAAACGGTACCTCCGAGATCAGGAGCCGCGAGATTGCGCCCCGGTCAAGATCTTCGGCAGCAACTATCAGACCGTCAATGGTACGGCGGTCCAGCGCGCTCTGGTACGCAGTTGAGATGTCGCCCGCGTCGCCGGGCACCAGTACAAGCAGGTGGTAGCCGTTGAGGATCCCTTCGCGTGTGATTGCGGTAATAAGCGTGGACCAGTACGCACCGTCGAGAGTCAGCGCACGCTCGTGGGGCACCACAAGTCCGATGTTTCCGGTCCTGCGGGAGACGAGTGACTGAGCAGCAGCGCTCGGATGATAGCCGAGCCTGTCCACGAGT
>Ga0307376_10001344_pt1 | contig 26981 bp, 23 predicted proteins | sample TR2MG_FD_202536 | JGI IMG/M metagenome (GOLD analysis project Ga0307376, IMG submission 202536) | Soil microbial communities from Risofladan, Vaasa, Finland - TR-2 | ecosystem: Environmental > Terrestrial > Soil > Coastal area > Acid sulfate soil | place: Finland: Risofladan, Vaasa | collected...
TCCGGAATTTAGGGCGATGATGGTTCTTTATAAGATGTGGTACAGGCAGGGTGAGGATGAGAAGATGAAGATATGTAATTATAAACGTGATTTAATAAAAGATTATGGCTATTAGTACTGTTCTTAAAGGTGGGCTCGGAAACATGATGTTCATTGCTGGTGCTATTGAGCATCTGGGGAAGAGGTTTGGTTATGAGACAGCCTACCTCAACATAAAAGACCATCTTAAATTTCTCACTACAGGTTTTTATAGTTTCAATAATCCTGTTGATGAGTTAACTGGAATATTTAAGAATTTCAGGTGGAATATTGACGGTAACAATGATGTTGCCATAAAGCAGATCATAAGGCTGCCGTTTAAGTTTGAGCACATAAGGGAATTGCAAGATGACACTGAGATCATATGTTATTTTCAGAGTGAAGAGTACTGGGGCGGGGACAGGGAATTTATGCAGAAGCTGTTTGAGCCATCTGATCTTGTGCTCAGGCAAATAGAACAGTACAGGCATTTGTTTAAAGGTGTTCCATGTGCTATACATGTGAGAAGGGGCGATTATTTGAAATACCCCAATGTATATGATCCTGTTGATGTTGATTATATAGAAAGAGCGAAACATGTATTAAGGGGACATAAGATAACCCGTTACCTTGTATTCTCTGATGACATGAAGTGGTGTAGGGACAACCTTAAAGGGGACAAATATGTTTTTGTGGATTTAGAGAAAGATTATTTGGGGATGTTTTTAATAGGTGAGTGTCCGTACAAGATTATAGCCAACAGTGCTTATTCATGGTGGGGTGCTTATCTCTCAAGGATGGGTGGCGTGGTCGTTGCACCCCGGAATTGGGTTAAAGACCCCAAGATTGACGATAGTCACGTTTGTCCGTGGTACTGGAAAAAATTATGAACTGGTATTTTCCACATATAAGGTGCGTTAATCTTGCACGCAGACCCGACAAATGGGCTGAGTGTGAGAAGGAATTTGCGAAGCATAACCTGACAGTTGAACGATTCGATGCCATTGACGGGAGCAAGATAGAACATGACCCTAGGGTTTTGGACGGGTCAATAGGGAATTTAATAAGCCAGACAACTATCATAAAGGAAGCTAAAGAGAAAGGATATGAAAATGTTCTTATTCTGGAAGATGATGTTGAATTTGAGGAGAACATTAATGAAATATTTAAAGAGAGGATAAAGGGCGTACCAGATGATTGGGATTTGCTTTATCTTGGAGGGAATCATAATCGTCAGAAGATAGACCTTGTATCGCCTTATGTAAGGAGAATAAACGATACATATGCCACACATGCATATGCTATCAAGAACACGGTGTATGATTTGGCACTTGAATATCTTGAGGAGAAGTCACGGGAAGGGGATGTTATTCTTGCCGAGGTACAAAAGAAGTGTAACGCCTATTGTTTTCATCCCAACATTGCGTGGCAGAGGGCGGGCATTAGTGATGTGTTTAATAGATATGTAGATTATAGTTTTTTAAGAAGAAAAGATAATAGTACACCAATAAGAGATGTATAAAATGAGAATGAGTGCGGTATGGTTGCCAAAATTGTTTGAACTGGATGCCAGTTATCCCAAGAGGGTGAATATACTTGTAGACAGGTTTGATGCGTCATTTGTACCAGAGGGTGAGATAAGGATAGTGGTATTATGGGAGCCACATGGACGTTTCATCTCAAAGGTTATGGAGTATCCAGATTTTTATGATTATGTGTTCACTTATCACAAATTTGTTCTTGACAATAACCCCAAGGCGAGGTTTTTCTTAGCCACAACTATATTTGTTGACATAAACAGGAAGAATGAGAAGCGATTCAGTGTATCAACCGTTGTGGGGCATAAAACCGCCACGGCATATCAGGGTTACAAGATGAGGCATGAACTGTGGTTCAAGAGGGAGAGAATAACAATACCCACCGAGTTTTATCTTTCTGGAGGATGGAGGTGGACTAAGCCAACAATACCAACAATATATGGTGAAATACAAACAGAAGGGGAACGGAGGCTTGGTGACATCAAGGATATTGTTTTTGATAGTATGTTCCATATAGCCATAGAGAATGTGCATACGGAAAATTATCATACTGAGAAGTTAGTTGATTGTTTCTTAAAGAGATCAGTGCCGATATATATGGGGGCTAAGAACATAGGTGACTTTTTTAATGCAGACGGGATAATACAGGTGGATAATGTAGAACAGGCAATAGAAGCGTGTAATTCCCTAACGGAGAAAGATTATTATTCAAGGGTAGATGCCATGGAGGATAATTATAATAGGTCGCTTAAATATATAGATTCTAATAAGATGTTAACAGATAGGGTATTGGAGGTCTTGGAATGATTCTACATACCTTCGGGGATAGTCACTGCGGGCATGATTGGTATAATTGGAATGCCGTAAAGATAGATGGACTTGAGATAAAGACTAATTGGAGGGGTGCGTGGACTTGTTCCAAATTTGCCATGAAAGGACTTAGTGTTATGGATATATCAGAATATGGTGTGCGGGATGGAGATATGGTATTATTTTCTTTTGGAGAGGTTGATTGCAGGGAACATATACACAAGGAAAAAGAGAACTATAAAGAGGTTATTGAGTTTATAGTGCGGAAGTATTTTAAATCCATACAGGAGAATGTGGAGAGATACGACAATCTAACAACAATGGTTTATTGTGTACCTCCTATTGTCAGGGGTTCGGGCATAAAGAACGTAATTAAATACGCCAGGTATTTTAATAAGAAGCTCAGGGGGGAATGTGAAAAGTATGGGTATATTTTCTTTGATATATATGACAAGTATTGTGATGAAGAGGGTTATCTTAATCCTGTTTACGGTAACGGGAATGTTCATATCAAAGACCCTATTTATATAGAAGAAGAACTAAAAAGAATATTATATGGAGAGAATATTAGTAACGGGAGGTAGCGGCTTGGTGGGTACGGCACTTAGCAAGATATTGCCCGACGCCATTTATGTGTCTTCATCTGATTATGATCTTACATCAGAAAAGGATGTTGTGGATATGTTTGAAGAAATTAAACCCCAAAGAATCGTTCATTTGGCCGCAAGGGTGGGGGGCATAATAGACAACACAGAACATCCAGTTGTATTTTTTGATAAGAATGTCCTTATAAACACATTGATGATTAAATATTCATATATTTACGGAGCAAGCAGGTTTCTTGGTGTTTTAAGCAGTTGTATATTTCCTGATGACGCACCAGTTTATCCCCTTAAAGAAGAACATCTTCATCAGGGGGCACCGCCCGTTACTAATTTTAGTTACGCTACGGCCAAAAGAGCAATGGCGGTACAGATAGATGCTTACAATAAAGAATATGGAACCAAGTATAATTATATTATCCCATGCAACCTGTTTGGGGAGGAGGACAAAGATAATTATAGTGATAGCCATTTTGTTGCAGCACTGATTAAGAAGATATACATTGCCAATAAAGAAGGTGTTGACAGGATAGAGTTATATGGTGACGGCACACCTCTAAGGCAATTCATGTATGTCCATGACCTAGCAAGGATAATAAAACTTATTATTTATCGTGATATTACAGATTGTTTTAATATAGCCCCACCGTGGAACATGACCATTGATGAGATAGCAAGGACTGCGCTCAAGGCGACAAACTCAGAACATTTAGATATTTTTTATAATACTTCATATCCTAATGGGCAAATGAGAAAGGACATTGATTCCAGTATAATGTCATCTCTTTTCCCTGATTTTGAGTTTACTCCACTGGAGAAGGGGTTATCGTTATATTACCAATACTATTTGCATGATTAAACTAATAGATGACATAATAAACAGAGAAGATATAAGCGCCTTGTGTGAATGGTTACAACAAGAACCAACGCCTAAATTAACAAAGGGTGAACTTACAAGGGAATTGGAGGGCAAGTGGGCGAAGCTCATAGGCACCAAACATTCTGTGTTTGTTAATTCTGGCTCGTCCGCCATCCTTCTTCTCTTGGCAGCATATAAAGAAATATTGGGGCGTATGCCGAGAATAGTTGTTCCTGCGCTCAGTTGGGCCACCGATGTGAGCAGCCCTATGTTATTAGGATATAATATTGTTGGCATGTGTGATTGTAACGAGATTGATTTGTCATGTAGTCTTTGTGAATTAGAGTATATATTTAAGTGGTTTGACCCTGATGTTTTTTTATTGGTATCGCCTTTAGGGTTGGTTCCTAATATGACGGCCATTGTTGGTCTTTGTAACCAATACGGGGTTAAATTGCTTGAGGATAACTGCGAGAGCCTTGGTTCACGCCATCGTGGTAAGATGTTAGGTTCGTTTGGCTATGCCTCTGTTTTTTCTACATATTATGGTCATCATATAAGCACTATAGAAGGAGGCTTTGTGAACACCAATAATAATGAACTCAATGATTTATTGCTTTCAATGAGGAGCCATGGATGGGATAGAGATTGGGATAAGAAGAAAAAGAAAAAAGAGGCTTCCGGTTGGCTTGTCAATGATTTTAAATCGTTGTATACTTTTTATCATCCCGGCATGAATGTGAGATCAACAGACCTTCAGGCTTTCATCGGACTAAGGGTGCTTGATAGATTGGATGCTATTGCAAAAGCACGCAATAAGAATTTTTACAGGTATTTAAAGGGTATAAAGCATAATATGATAGCCCCCGTTGAGAAGGATGGTGATTTTGTTTCTAACTTTGCATATCCTTTAGTATTACCAAAAATAAGTCGTATAGTGGATGAATTAAGAAATAATAATATTGAGGTCAGGCCACTTATAGCTGGTTCCATGGGGAGAGCACCATTCTGGGTTAAGAAATATGGCGTCTCGGTACAGCCTGTCGCTGACATGATAGACAGGTATGGTATTTATCTGCCCAACCATCCCTCTTTGAAAGATAGCGACATAGATACCATTATAGATATTGTAAACAAATATGCCTGATGTATGCGAACACTCCTGATTAATCCTCCTTTTTACTTTTTCCTTGGGCTTGAGCAGGACTATGTTCCGTTGTCTTTGTTGGCTGTCGGCTCGTTTATGTCGGCAAATGGACACGAGGTATATGTAAAGAATATGGAGGTTGGGAAGAATGTTCATTATGCGGGATATTCGGAGAGAAGCGAACACTATGATATGTTTCTTGATGCTGTGCAGGATAAGAATCATCCTGTATGGCAAGAACTTCATAAGACCATAGAGGACATACAACCTGAGAGGATAGGCATTAATGTTTTAAACGTGAAATATAAGTCAGCATTAGAAGTGGTGAAGATAGCGGGAGAATATAATATACCAGTGATAGTCGGGGGCAATCACCCCACCACAGAGCCAGAGACATATCCCGAAGAGATAGATGTTTTCAGGGGTGAGTTTGAGAGTAACGGAGGAAGGATAAAAAACCTTGATGATTTACCTATGCCCAATTACAACATCTTGCTTGATAAATATTCTCCCAATGGTTATGGACACCTGCTCTCCTCCCGTGGCTGTCCGTATATGTGTGCTTTCTGTGCCTCCCATATAATGTGGCATCGGAGAGTTACATTTAAGTCTGTAGATAGGGTATTATTGGAGATGAAGGAGATATATGATAGGTTTGGTACGGATTATTTTACATTCTGGGATGAGACATTCACGGTAAATAAAAGAAGGGTATTTGAGTTCTGTGACAAGTATAACCTTCCTGCCAAGTGGAGGTGTGATACAAGGGCAGATTCCATAACAGATGAGATGGTACGAAGGATGAAAGAAGCCAACTGTGGTCAGATGAGTATAGGATTGGAGAGTGCCGACAATGAGACATTATCTGTGATAGGTAAGAATGAGACTACTGATGACTTTAAGAAGGCTGCGGATATACTACACAAACATAATATCCAATGGAAGGCATATATGATTATAGGATTCCCGTCAGACACAGAGGAAAAAATATTAAGGTCTATTGATTTTGTAAAGAAACTTAAGCCTTTCAGGATAACATTGAGCTATTTTACACCTTATAAGGGGACTGAACTATATGATGAAGTCAGGGCGATGGGATTGATAAACGACACTTATGATATGAGCCTGTTCAGTCACCAAAGCCCTCATAATTATTTCTGTCCCAAGATTCCCCGTGAGAGATACTTGTCCCTGCGGGAACAGATAAGCGAAGAGATAGACGAGTATAACAAAAAAGCCTTAGAGATATGGAAATAAAAAGGGCAGGAATAGCAAGTATACCCCAAAGGGCGAATAATCTTTACCTGACGGTGCAGAGTTTATTGCCACAGGTTGACGAACTACATGTATGTCTTAATGATTATGATTTTACTCCCGATATTCTAAGACATCCCAAAGTAACTGTTCGTCATATGGATAATCAGCTTGGTGACGGAGGGAAGTTCTTAGGCGCAATAGACTATGAAGGATATTATTTTGGTTGTGATGATGACTTGGTTTACCCCAAGGGATACATAGACTACCTGACAGGTAAGATAGACAAATATAATGGACTCGTTTCTCTTTTGGGTAAAATATACGGAAAAAGAGAAATAGAATCATACAGAAGGGGGTATACGGAAGTATTCAGGGCGTTAGGAACGATTGAGCATGATGTGTTCGTTGATATAGTCGGTAGTGGAGCATGTGGCTTCCATACGAGAGACCTTAAGATTAATCCATGGTTATGGAAAAGAAAGAATATAGCAGACCTATGGATGTCTAAAGCGGCTTTTGACCAGAATGTACCCCTTGTGGCTGTGGCTCACAAAAACAGCTATCTCAAATATACTCTCGGTAAGAATGATTGGCGCATATGGGCTAACGACCATGATGACAAGTATCAGACCATGATATTAAATGAGTTTCTAAAATGAGGATAAGTGTCATAATACCATTTAAGGATGACCACTATCTGCTTAAACCCGTTCTTGATGCCATAGGAGACGAGGTGGATGAGATTATCATAGTAGATGATGGGTCGCAACAAAAACTTGAATTAGCGCAGCAGGATAAACTTGGGATAATACGCAATGACACCACCAAGGGTGTTGGTTATTCTTTTGACCAAGGCGTTTTAGCGGCACATGGAGACGTTTTGCTCCTCATGGGTGCCGATGTATTACTGAAGGACAGAAAGTGGCTTAAACAGGCTGTATTGCTCTCAAAACAGTATCCTAAATCAATTATATGTGCCACCTGTGTCGGCATACGAGAACCAACACATGATTGGGTTGGGAGAACAAGGAGATATGGTGCCGACCTTCTCTTTAAGGTTACTAAGGCTGACCTGTCAGCCACCTCTCCATATCAGGAACACGAAGAGTATTTTGATATATTACAAAGCAAGTGGCGGTGGGGCAAAGAGCAAGATACTCCCTATGAGGTGCCATGTGTTCTTGGTGCGGCATATATTATCAGTAAGGCATGGTATATGTATATAGGGGGATGGGGCTACATAAAACCTCTTGACGGATTAACAAGAGAAGAGAAGAAGTTTTGTGGCTTCAAGTCATGGGGCGGATTAGAGCCTATGATAAGCCTTAAGAGCTGGTTTGCTGGCGGTAGTTGTATGGTGGCGCCACAATGGGAGACAGCCCATATGTTTGGCAGGGGCGAACACGCAACCAGGGTCAGAGGTAAGCGGTGGGACGACTATTATTTTAACAAATTGTTTATTGCATATACGCTATTTCCCGAAGATCAGGCTAAAATACTTGATGAACATCTTTTGAAGTGGTCAACACAGAACAAAGCAAGATTGATGATTAAGAGGAACTGGAATGCCATCATGTTGGAGAAACAGTTTAATGATTACATAAAGGAGAACGATATTTATCTTTTCAAGGAGAGGTTCAATTATGCTGTTGATTGGTTAAAAAAATAATAGCTATCTTTGCATAAATTATTAATTAAAATTAAAATTTATGTTATTTAAAGCAACAGTAAGTGAGTGGAAAGGGAGTGATCCTCAATACACCTACAAGAAGAAGTTAACTTCGACTAATACCCAAGAGTGGGTGCTTAATACTAACAAAGTTTTTAAATTAGAGGTAGATGGCTCTTATTGCAAATTACGTTATGTAGATAATAAATACGGCATGAACTCTCATGGGAACAAGATGAAGTTACTGGAAACAGTGGCAACGGTACGCACCGCTTTTGATGCTACCTATGCACACGAGTATTTGACCCTGAGTGTCTTTCCATCTGATGACATTACCCAACCGACAGTTGACCGTGATATTCCCGTAGAGGATTTCAGTCAGTCCACAGAAGACCATAGGGATTCCGACAGAATCTGGCTATGGTATTGTGAGGGAGAATGGACGGTAAGAGTGTTATGTGATATGGATCTTGACCAGCTTATTGATCTTGCTGACACAGGAACAACCACAACCACATCGACTACCGAGGAGCAGCAGTAGTATAAATAGTTTTTATTCGTTTTCATAGTTTAGGTTTTTAGTTAGCCCCCTTCTTGGGGGCTTTTTCTTTTTATGAAGAAATATTTGGATTTGTTATTTATTTTTTGTATGTTTGGTATATAAAAATGGATTAAAATGAAAACGCAATCACAAATTCAAAAAGAAGAAAAGAATAGATATTTAGAATATATAAAAGGGGACTGTGTTTTTGTAATGAGAGTAGGTTTTTGTAAACAGCCCCCACCACGTATAAAAGTAAAGGCATGGGTTGAGGGGGAGGAAAAATGTTTCTGGAATGGTTATGAATATTATTGGGATTATGTTATTGGATTTAAAAGGATAAATTCTATTGATAATAAGGAGACATATTATAATAATCTTAGTGGTTTTATAGAATTATTTGAGGTGGAAGAATATACAATCTTAAATTACGAATATGCCAAAAGATTTGGATAATTAATTTATTTTACATATCTTTGCAAATGAACGAGAAGAAATCCGAATGGATGTAAGTTCGTGATAAATTAGGGGCGGGGAGCCGCAATGCGTCTCCTGTCGACACCGCCTCTAATTTTTAAACAAGAGTTCTTTAAAAATAAATAACTAGGGATTGGACAGAAGCTCCTTTTGGGTTTTTGGAGGCAACTTGGCAAATAACAAAAGCTGTTCAATAGGAAGAGGGGGAATTGGCAAGTTGTACGAAGAGCTTTCGGCAATTTCCTCTTTATCATCAGGTAAATCCAAGGATAAGCGTGAGTTGTTCATAAGTATATTCTAAATATACCGCTTCTTGGGACTGATTTTTAAAAATACTCATCTTCCAATAAGTAAGTGGAGAAGGAGTTCGGTGCCCACCACAAAGGAGGGCGCTGTTAAATTTTAAGGCGGTTACTAGTTCGATGTCTCGAAAAGGGACTGAAAGTCGCAATGCCAATGGGAGGTGACTAGCTGAATGTTGGCAGCCCCGGACTTATAACTCCGGGGTTTTTGTTTTATTCGTATCTTTGTATTGACATGCCTATCCCCCTTCCCGTAGGATCAGGGCGCTCAGGATAGGCTTTTTATTTATTCGTATCTTTGCATCAAAAGAAAAACCATGAAGTTAGATGACATAGATACAAAGAAACTCCGCTACAACCCCAAATCAAAGAACTTTATCAAACAATTATGTGATGACATTCCTGAGTTTGCTGCTTATAGCGGACATGGAAGAAAGAAGCTGCCAAAAGACAAGGTGTGTGGTTTTATAGCCGTATTGTACGATATAAACTCACCTATGGGATATGAAGTATTAGACTACTATGAGAAAAAGAGTGAGGTAGCTGACATGTTTGATTTTGACCGCAAGGAAGATGGTGAATGGGAGGATTATGTTGAGGATATGCTCTTAGGGCAGAACAAGGAGGTTAATGAGCTTATAGCAGCCTTTATAGCACAGTTCGGTTCTCCTGAATATATACAGAAAATAGCGTACACAGAAATGCTCCGCAAGGAGACCATTGATGCATTAAGTCCTAAAACGGGGAAGGATACCATACAAAATATAGAGAAACTGACAGCCAATCTCAAAAATGTTGATAGGATACTTTACCAATCGGGCAAGAGGGATGAGATTACAGAGGCGAGAAATGCCCTATATGCCAAAGCGGTGCGTGACCGCATTAAGATAAGGCCCGAAGAGATAGTTGAAATATTAGAAAATGACGGGGAACTACCATCCAATTTCGATCAATATCCCTCCCTGAAAGGTAAAGATAAAAAGCCAGACCTTCATTATTATAATGAGACTAAAGAGGAAAGAGAAGAACGCAAACAAAGAGAGAAAGAGGATACAACAGTAAAGAAGGATGAAGCAAAGCAGCCTTGAGCCCCTATATAAACCAGCAGACAAATATTTTGTCATCAATAACCTTGATGAGGATAGTGACGACATACCTATCTCTTTACCAGAGCCACCTGACATAAGGGAGATAGATGGTTATGGTTTGCATCCAGACGAACAATGTTTTCACAGGCTCGATATACCCAACAAATTAAATGTTCTTCAAAGGATTGTTCTTGATAAGTTAAAGGAGGGACAGAGGAATAACAAGCAGAAAGCCATCACAGGGTATAAACTGATGACTGCTTACTGGGGAGAGATAGAGAACAATATTGATGACTATAAGGAGGAAATAGCTTTTATAAGAAAGGTATGGTATCACAGGATATACGGCTATTGGTTTTTCAATGACGGTAAGCCTACCTATATATCGGGTAGGCATTTTATGTTTCTTAACTTTTATTATTCTCCTGACATAAAGATTAACGATAGTTATCCTGAATATAGGGACAGGCACAGACGAGAGTACCTTTTTAGGGAATATTTAAGAACAACAACAGAGACATTTAAAAAGAGGGATAAGTATGGTTTTGGTATTCCCGATGAAGATGGTGTTTTTGAGATAGAAAAGATAGGAATAAGGCTATTCTGGGGCGATATACACCCTAAGAACAGAAGGAACGGATCAAGCATAGAGGCAATAAGCGACATGACGGAGGACGCAGAAAGGGGGAGGGGTATTTACAGCACTATTGTTTCTAAGGATGGTCAGTCGACAGAGGATCATTGGGAAAAGAGGCTAATGCCTTTCTGGATGAATAGACCGTTATTTATCAGACCCACATGGGATGGTGGTAGCCGACCAGCAATAATAAAATATAAGACACCAAGGAATGTATTTGGAGAGATTAGCCTTGATAGTGTTATAGATTATGTAGATAGTGCGGGGGAGGTTAAGAAGGACGGCGATAAGATAAATGGCATGTTAGTGGCCGATGAGGAGGGAAAAACGGAAAAAGGAATAGATGTGCTTAAGAGGTGGAGTGTTTACCGAAGGGCAATGGCAGTAGGGCCGACCATCTTAGGGTATTCGTCACACATATCAACGGTAGAAGAGATGGGGGAAGGAGCATCGGCTTTTCTTCATATGATGGAATTATCTAATTTCTATCAAAGGGACGACCATGGACAGACTATGAGTGGACTTGCCATGATGTTCTTTCCTGCATTTGATGGGCAGGAAGGGTTTATAGACAAGTTTGGTATGTCTGTTATTAATAATCCCACAGAGAGACAGGTGGGGCTAAGACCTACTGCTGATTTTGCAAGGATAAGGAAAGGGGCGAAGCAATGGCAACAGGAGGAACGTGATAGTTACCTAAAACAAGGAACACCAGCGGCCATGCAGGAATACAGGCAGTATGTTAAGAAGTTCCCATGGCGTTCATCTGAGTGCTGGTATGGTACAGCTGGCAATATAGGATGGGACTTGGAGGCCGTTGATAAGAGGGCTGCTGAAGCGAGGAAGCTGGATTCACGGGGAGGCCTTGGCGTTGTAAGGGGTAATTTTGAATGGTTAAACGGGAAGAAAGACACTGAGGTTGAATTTAGGATAGACCCTGACGGTAAGTTTCAGGTAGACTATAATTTTCTTATGAGGATGATAGAGCAGGGACAGACAAATAAGAAACAAAGTAATTTCTTCTTTAATATAGAGACAGGAATGCATGAAAAGGTGTGGGAGCCTGTTAATAAGACAAGATTAGTATGTGGTGTTGACCCATTTGAGTTTTCTAGTAAGCGTGACGCCCAATTAAGAGAAGCGCAAAGGAGGAAGTCAGATGGCGGTATAGGTATGTTATGGAATTTCGATCCATCGGTAGATATGTCAGATAATCCAGAAGAATGGGAGAGTAAGAGGTTTGTTATTTACGCCAGATACAGGTGTGAGCAGGACGAGTTTGATGAGGACGTTTTAATGGCGTGTGTCTTTATGGGCAGCATGTGTTATCCCGAGCAGAACGTGCGTACAACATGGAAGAACTTCATAAAAAGAGGTTATGGTGGTTATTTAAGCTATGATGTAGATATCAATACAGGTAAGGTTGCACAACAGCCAGGAAGATATCTTACGAAAGATTCCGTTACGGAATTATTCGCAGAGACATCGGAATATGTTAAATATAGGATACATAAGGAGAAGTTCTTGGATTATATGGGTGAACTCAAGAGCATACGGGGGCCAGAAGATTTAACCAACCATGATGGCTTGGCTGCATGTGGACTTGCCCTTATAGGCTCCAAGAGTGCATATACCCATATATGGGAGAGAAATCAGAACACAACGATTGATGTTTCTGAGTTGGGACTTAAAAAACATTACTTCTAATTTGTTTTTCACAGTTATTTTTAGTATGTTTGTGATATGAAAATTAATCATATTTATTGTGGTGATGTATTAGATGGATTGCCGGAAATAGAAGATAAGTCTATTAATTGTTGTATAACTAGTCCGCCCTATTGGGGACTTAGGGACTATGATGTTAAAGGGCAAATTGGGCTTGAGAAAACCCCTGAAGAATATGTGGATAATTTAGTAAAGGTTTTCAGGGAGGTTAAAAGGGTTTTAAGAGATGATGGGACATTATGGTTGAATTTAGGGGATACGTATTGCGGAACAGGCAGTAAGGGTGATTTTACCGACCCTAAATATAGCGGTGGTCGTAATGGGCAAAAAGTTGCATTGAATAATGAAATACAAGGCTTGAAGCCTAAAGACCTTGTGGGTATTCCGTGGATGGTAGCTTTTGCTTTACGTGATGACGGTTGGTATTTACGGCAGGATATTATATGGTACAAGAAAAACCCCATGCCGGAGAGTGTGACGGATAGGTGTACGAAGGCACATGAATATATCTTTTTATTAAGTAAATCAAAGAAATATTATTTTGACTATGAGGCCATTCAAGAACCTACTGTAACAAAAGACAACAGTAATAGAGATAGAGATAATACAAAATTAAATAACACCCCAGGAAGAACCAAAATGGGAGGATTAAAAACCAATAATTATGAATATAGAAATAAAAGGTCGGTATGGGAGGTAAATCTCAAACCATTTAATAAAGCCCATTTTGCAACATTCCCCGAAAATCTCATAGTTGATTGTGTAAAAGCTGGTTGTCCCGAAGGGGGCATTGTATTAGACCCGTTTATGGGAGCAGGGACAACTGGACTTGTGTCAAGAAAACTAAACAGGAATTATATTGGGAAAGAATTAAAACAAGATTATATAAAAATGTCCAATAAAAGACTGTATGATGAGCTTGGTATGTTTCTCTAATCGTTTGTTATATTCTTTGTATCTTTGCAGCATAATTAAAATGCGAGGATGCAATGATTCCATCAGAAAACCAATACAAGTCAGGTAAATATGACTTTCCCTCAAGGGACATAAACCCAAAACAAAAAGGAGAACAATACTGCAAAGAGAACGTACAGGCTATCTATTCTCTTTTCTTGCGTAACAAGACGGCTTTCTCACCTAAAGCGTATGATTCCTTTAACACCTTACGCCTGTATTCCAACGGTCAGCAATCAACAGAAAAGTATAAGTCATGGCTTGTAGAGGATGACACCCAGAATGATACTGGTGCAGAAACATGGGATACCACCACTGTCAGTCGTGTAGCTAAAAGGCACGGATGGTATAATGTGTTATGGGATAATGTAAGTCCTGCCCCGAAGATAATGTCTATGATACATGGTCTCTTTGACGATACAGAGTGGGATATCTTTGTAGATAACATAGACAGGTACAGCAAGAACCTCTTGGAGGGAGAGAAGTACATGCAGATAGTACAGGGGAGGGAGAGCAAGTGGCAGAATGAATTTAAGCAGAGGGCAGGCATCCCCATAGATGAAGATATTGTTTACCCCAAGAGTAAGGAAGAGTTTGATATGTCAGTAGCCTCCGATGGCTTTAAGCTTAACATAGCGAAGGCTATGGAGAAGCTGATAGAGCATAGCTTTAATGTGTCCCGGTGGGATAATGTCATAAAAAGGAAGATAGTGGACGACCTTGCTGCTACAGGATATGCAGCTACAAGGGACTATTACGACCCTGAAGATGGGTTCTTTAAAACCAAGTATCTTGATATAGCCAAACTCATAATACAATATTCAATAGAGAGTGATTATATTGATGCTGAATATGCTGGCTATTGCACCGATATCACCATATCACAGCTAAAGCAGAAAAGACCAGACTTAGAATATGAAGATATAAAGAAGTTGGCTGAGAAACACGGGGGTTATTCTGATAATGCCGATAGGGAAAGAGATTGGGAAGGCGAAGGAAGTCTTTTAGACCCCTCTAACCAGATGAACAGGTATGATGAGTTTAAGATTCCTGTTATAGAGGGCGAATGGATGGATTATGACAAAGAGAAACGCCTTAGCGTGACTAATGTTTATGGGAAGACGAGGTATTTAAAGAAAGATTATGACGAAGAGATAAAACCCCTTGCTAAGAAACAGGTAGCCAAAGGAGCCAAGCAGAAGGTTTCTTATATAACCAAAAGAGTACCTTATCAGGCTACTTGGGTTATAGGCTCAGAGATAGTGTTTGATTATGGTCGTGTGCAAATGGCTGCCCGCCCACAACCAAGCAAGCCAAGATTGTCGTTCCACGTTGAGCATACCATGCAGCCTTCTTTCATACGTCAGCTTAAGCCTATCCTTGACAATATCCAGATAACATGGTTAAAATGGCAAAACTCACTTGCCAAGATGATAGAAAGAGGATATGCTGTTGATATAGGTATGCTACAGAATGTAATTGATGGAGAGAAAAAGTGGAAGATAGGAGACTTGTTTAAGATGTGGAAAGAGACGGGTATATTACCGTTCATGCAGAGTACGGGTGGTTCATATCGAGGGGGTGATGTTACTCCTATAAAGGAAATATCGGGGGGGCTTGGTTCAAGGCTGGAAGAATCAGCTATGGCAATGGAACATAACTTTAAACTTATAGAAGACCTTGTAGGGTTTAACCCTGCCTCTTTTGGTTCTACTCCTGACCCCAATGCCGCTGTACGGAACGTACAGGCAGCCATGCAGTCCACCAATAATGTTCTCAAACCTGTCATGAAGTCTATCTTAGAGATTAAGCAAGGGGTAGCAGAGACGCTCATGAGCCGTGTACAGGTAGGGATAAGGGCAAGTAAAGAGATAAGAGACAACTATTCAGGGGTAGTCAATGATATAGATATAGAACTTATGAGGCTTGCCGACAAAGATCAGGTTAAGTATGGTCTCTCTATGAAGCCAAGACCTGACGCTGCCTTCAGGCAACAGCTATCTGAATACGTCAAGGTGGCATTACAGAGTGGTAAAGACGGAAGAACGGGTCTTGAGGTTCCCGAAGCCATGCTTATTGACGAACAGCTTTACCGTGAGGGGAATATTAGTGAAATTCGACAGCAAATTTCTTATATGATGAGAAAGAACAAAGAGGAGTTTATGCGTAACGAGAAAGAGAATATTGCTCTCCAAAACAAAGGTTTACAAGAAATGGAGCAACAGAAACAGCAATATGAGTCTCAGTCCAGACAGTTTGATGCACAGACGAAGATGAATGAGATGAAGGCAGAAAGTCAACTTGAGGCAGCCCAAAAGCTATTTGATGCCAACAATGAGTTATTACAGGAACTTATAAGGCAGGCGGGACAGTCTGGCGAAGGGGTAGATAATACGGACGCCAAGAGGAGACTGTCTATTGCCCTTAATGTAATTGGTATGTACGGGATGGCGAATATTGACTTGGCACAAAAGATAGGGGAAGTAGAAGAATCAGTTACGCCTCCTACGGAGCAAATAACAGGGGTAGAAGCCACGATCTCCCCTCCGGAAGTATAATATGCCACAGAGAATAGATAATGCCTTAAAAGGGCTTAAAATGGCATTTAATAATAAAGTATTATCTTTGCAGGCAGAAAACATTAAAAAAAGAATACCATGAGAGAAGGTTCATTGTTTACTGATGACGAAAAACAGGAGTTGGGGATAGAGTCTTCATCTGCTGTTACGGAGCCCGAGGAGGGGCAAGAAAACAAACCAGTTGCTGAACCTGTAGCTGAAGTGGAGGAACCGACAGAGGGTAAGACCGAAGAAGGAACCGAGCAAGCAACAACAGAGGGAAGTACTGCTGAGACCGAAAAACAGACAGAAGAAGAGTCTCAGACCACGAAAGAAGAGAAAACGAAAGAAGAACCTGTTTTTGACGTAGGAGGTTTTAACAAGTTCTTTGGAAAAGAGTTTAAAGACGAAAATGAGATCAAGGGTCTCTTTGAAAAGGTAGAGAAGTCATCTGATTATGACGAGAAGGTCACAAAGATATCAGAGTACGAGGATACCTTAAAGGAGAAAGATGAGAGGATAAAGGCGTTAGAGGAGTCATTAGACCCTCTGAGTTATTTTGATTCAGAAGCAAGTTACAAGGCGACACAGATAAAGAAACAGATGCCCGGTAAAGACCCCGTTCTTATTGAGAAAGTAATAACAAGCGATCTTTCAAAAGTTAGCGATTTTGATGTACTGGTAGATGAGGCTTTATTAGATAACCCAGGTTTTGGTGGGGATAGAACAAGAGCTGCTAATCTTCTAATAAAGAAACACGGTATTGACCCCGAGGAGAAACCCGAGGAATGGGATTCTGTCACCAAGGATGAATTAATGGTTGATGCCAACAGAGCCAGAGAGCGATTTAAGGGACTAGCCGACAAGGTAGAGCTTCCGACAGTTGTTAAGCCCGAGGACAGGGCTGCTGCACAAGCACAACAAGAGGAAGAACTAAAGACATCATGGAAAGAACCTATTGGTCGTATATCCGAATATAAGGAGGAGACCATTAAGGATGATGATGGCAATGTCATGCTTAAGTTTACTGTTCCTGATGATTTTAAATCGTCTATAGGAAAAGAAGTGGAAGCAATGGTTACTTCAAGTGGGATTCCCGTGAATGAGGATTCTTTGAAGTTTATTGAGGCCACAATAAGGAAGGAGATGATATTTCAGAACCTGCCTAAAATCCTAAAGGTTTACGGAAGCGATTTAGAGTCACAGTGGCAGAAAAAAAAAGATGAGGAGGAGGGTAATGTAACACCCGCCAATAAGCAGACGGCTCCCGAAAATATGTCAGAAGAAGGTAAACAACAAGGTCTGGATAAGATGCTTGATGATTTAGAAAACGCTAGCCACGAAGGATATGCATAATTTTTTTAATTTAAAGCAATAAAATAATGGCAGCAATTACTTATACGCCTGCTTCATCAACTACAAAAGGTGCGCCCTATGACGCAACGTGGAGTTCACTCTACTCGACTATGGCGACACCGCAGATATGGAACAGGTTAATACAGAGATTTGGTTATCTTCCGGGACTGATGGATTTTTTCCACCACACCGGGCAAACCAGAAATGTTAAAGGACAGACAATGACTGTCTTTGAAGAAGGGGCACTTGAGAAGCCAATAAGAATTGGTTCTGATATTGCCATAGGCGCAGCAGGGCAAGACATCACGTTCACCCTTCACGCAAACGAATATGACGGGAATAATGACTATTATTGCCAAGTTGGTGATGACATTGTAATTCCAGCCGCTAATCAGCCTGTGGGCGTTAAGACAGACCGCAGGTATCGTATTATGAGCGATGCTGGTGGTGTTCCAGGAGCAGTAGTTTTTACAGCGAGACCTCTTTCCAATACCGGAACTACGGTTACAGCATCACAGATAGCAGTTAAAGTAGATAGTGGTACTTACCTTGCTTGTATTGGTGGTTCTTATGCACCGGGCTCACAGGGAGCAGTAGCTAAGAGTGCCGGATGGTACGAGCGTACCTTCACAACTGACATCAAGCGTAGAGCGATAGAGATGGAAGGTTCTGTTCAGTCAGACGAGAGATATTACGAGACACTTAAAGGAGGTGGTCAGGGAATGTACACCAAGGCATCAGCCGAGGCAGACTTTTTTTTATCAGCCGACATTAATGATGCGTTACTCTTATCTGAAGTGAACGAGAATGCAGCTCTTGTTCTTGCTAATAAAAATGCAAAGAACAGGGCTATCCGTACAACTCTTGGTGCATGGAACACTCTTGACGCAAGGGGCATGGAGCAGTCTTACAATATGGCTTATGACATGGACGATTTTGATCTTATTCATGACTATCTAAGGTCACAAGGTGTTACTGCAAACAATGTCACATTCTTCACAGGAAGCGATCTGCACAGGGATGTTGAGAACTCAATGCATGAGTACATACGTACTTATAGTGGTGGAACAGATTTAACAACCAAGAATCAGGGCTTATTTAAGGATATAGGTCTTTCAGTATCTGCTATTCAGAAGAATGGTATGAGAACACTGTTATATAACCTTGACTCTTTGGATAATGTTAACAAGTGGGGTGTTAGTTCACTTAAGTTTCCTGAATGCGGATTTATCATACCGCAACAGGATGTTAAGACAAGAGGAGAAGGCAGTATTGGAGGTTCACATACTTTCAGGAATTTTACCCTTGGATACAAAAACTACAACAGAGAAGACAGAACCCGTGTTATCAAGTCTGTTTCTGGTGTTAGTGGTTTCAAGGATATACCAGCAACAAGTACCTATGACTACATAGGATTTGAGCTTCTGAGTGAATTTATGTTGATATTCAACAAGGCTAATCAGTGTGTAAAGGTTATACCTGACACTATTACCTAGTAAAGATATAGGGTGTGTACAAATTGTACATACCCTTTTATTAATAAAAGAAAACTAAAAAAAGAGAATCATGTTAATTAAAAACGGTAAATTAGTAGACCTCAAGACAGACCCTGAATTTGTGAGGTTTAAAAAGAACGAGTTACTTGCCTTACCTGATCCGGTAAGGTTTAGATCACCCAGAGAATTAGTAAGAAATCCATCAGGGCTTATGGAAGCCTTGCCTGTATTTAATATTAATTTCAAGTCATCTATACAGACGGAAGATGGGTTAGAGGAGTGGGCGTACACAAAGACTCTTAAGAGGGATAAGGATAATGGTGATTATCTGCCAGCTAAAAAAGCAGAGATTGTTCACTGGGACTTACCTGTAGCACATAGGGATGCTGACCTTATCTATTTCTTGCTTCATAAGAGTGTACAGACAAACAATAGTTTTGTTGTAGAAGATAAGACCAAGGCTGCACAGAAAAGAGCAGAAGGTAAATCTCTTGAGGCTGAATTACAGGCAGCGCTTTACACTAAAGCATCACCACTCACAGACGAAGGTTTGTTACGTCAGGTAGCAGCCGCATGGGGTGTGACACAGGCTGACGAGAAGCATCCTGCTATCCTTAAGGAGGAACTTGAAACAAGGATACGTGCTAATGAGAAACAAAAAGGGGTAGACCCAAGTGCATGGGGCATAAAAGAATTCCTTGAAAAGATCAGTTCAACGGAAGAATTACAGAAACGGTCTATAGCACAGAAGGCTCTCGATAAAAACATAGTGAAATACAACGAGATGAGTTTCTACTATGAGATAGGGGAGAGTGGAGACAAGCTGTTGCTCGTACCATCAACTGACCTAGGGAAGAAAGAAGAATACTTCATAAGGGAATGTGTAAGAGATGTAGAGGGTGTGTGGAAGATCATAAAGAAAGCCATTATCACCCCCGAGATGATAGATAGCTGGAAAGATCCAAAACAGTATGGATGGCTGGTAGCCGAAGAAGGGTTGCCGCAGACCATGAAGAAAGCTGATAAGATAGCCAGACTAAAAGAGATATACTCATGAGGGAAAGGATATTAGCACTACGTATACTGGTAGACCCGGTAAGGGTGGAGAAAGAAACAAAAGGGGGTATTATTATCCCTGATAACATAAACAAAAGACCCTCCTCTGGTATTGTTGTACAGAGGGGAAACAGCTCTACAGAGGTAGAGATGGAGATAAAGGTGGGGGATCATGTAGTGTTCCCCGAGGGTGTGGGACAGGAAGTGGAAATCAACGGAAAGAGTTACCTGCTGATGACGCAGAAAGACACATTGTACCACACCCGGGACTAAAGTTTTTCTCTTTCGTGGTTTTCTTGCCCCCTTCTCAGAGTGGAAGGGGGTTTTTCTTTATCCAAAGTGATGAATAGGATTTTTGTATCTTTGCAGTAAATTTAAAAGATATGACTAACGTAACGCTTGATGATATTCTTCATGTCGTAAATATTATGGCACAGGCAAGGGGTGTCAATAAAACAGCAAAGGAGGGCTTTAATGTTCTAATAGAGAGAGCCAATCTTGAATACCTTAATTTCCGATATGATAAATGGGAAGAAACCAGAAGTGAGAGTGACGACCTTAAGTTTCTGAAGGATGTTAATGAGAGCGAAGCGGTAGTGGCTGGACTATGGACTATTCCAGCCAACTTTTATAGGTTAAGCTCTGTCTCTGTTGACACCGCTGGCACCCCCACTTATTGTGATGTGATAACAGATATGGAACTACAGGAGAGACTTATTGATTCACTCACTCAGCCATCAACTACTTACCCTGTATGTACAGTAGATTCAGCCAATGTAAGGTTTTATCCGTCAACTATAACGAGTGCTGATATAAATTACATAAGGTATCCCGCTACACCTGTTTATGTTGATAAACTGGATAGCGGTATTTATGTTTATGATTCAGCCAGTTCAACAGAGTTTGAGTGGCCTGATAGTTGTGCACCAGATTTTATTAAGCTAATAATGTGGTATCTGGGTATTGATGTAGATGAGGGAGTAATAGCAGAACAGGTAAATGAAATTAATAGATAGTTATGACCTTACATGAACTACGCAGTAATTTAGACGTTATAATCAAAAAAGAGGTAAAGGGCAACAGGATTAGCCCTGATGACTTCAATAGAGTCCTTGAATCGTCATGGGAGGCTTTCTTTAAAAGGAAACTGGACATATATTTAAGAAGCATTAATGGACAGCTAAAGGATGCAGAGCATGATCTTCGCTATATAGACCCCTATGTTATGGTAGACACAGGAAATGCTCTTGCCGCTGGCGTCCTTGATCTCACAACCATAGAAGCCAATATAATAGACATAGCGGCTATTATAGCCGTAAAGGGAACATATAGCGCTGCCTATAGAAAGATAGACCTTGTGTCGCCACAGGTAGCCATGGAGGTACATCATAATCTTACGGGAAGAAGGTTAACATCATTCCCTGTTTGTTACAGGATATACACAGACCTTTATTTTCTCCCAACGGATATAACGTCAGTTGATGTCCTCTATGTTAAGCGGCCTGATGTTCCGTTTCTTGATTATTATATTGATGTTAATGGTGACGTTCAGTATTTTGATATGGGAGATTCAGATCATGTATGGGCTACTGGTGAATATGATTCAGATGGCGAGGTACATACTCTTTATGACGATAACTATACACCTGTGACCAGAGAGTTAGACGAAGACCCATATTACCATTATGAATTTATGATGGAATGTCTGGCTCAATATGCCCTAAGCCTTAGCAACGAAGCATGTAATTGTTTAGTTGAATATGCTGAGAAGAAGAAAGAACAGATAAACTCAAGATAAAATGCAAAAGAATCACCTACGGGACTATATAAAGAACCACCTACCGAAAGTAGATAAGACAAACAAGTATCACCCTGTGTTGATAGAACATGCTATTGAGAAGGCTATCAATGGTGTTTTCGCAGGGATAGCTATAGATAATCCTCATGAACTTGACCAATACACAAAGGAGTATAGTATTGCACTAGTACAGGACGGAACATCTTTGAATTACACAGCAACACTAACGCACCCTTATATTCCTATACCAGATAAGCGTAATGGGGTTAGATTCATAGAGGCACAGGGCGACTATGCAGAGATATTATTTATGCCTATGACACAGAAGGAGTTTTATTTGTATCCCAATACAAATGCCTCTAAAGTGTCGGACAGGATACCTTATTATTTAGACAGGACAAAGGTGTATTTCTACAGCCCCTCTAGTGCAGTAACGACATCGGGGGTCGTTATACACCAGCTTATCCCTTTCACGGTATATAGCGATACGGATAATGTAGTGATACCAGATGGCATGGATGGTGTTGTGGTTAAGATGGCTCTTGAGCACTTAGGCATCATACAGCCCGTTGATTTAGCAGATGACAATAAAGACAGACAAGTATAATGGATACAGATGCGCTAATAAAAATACAGGATATAGTTGACAGGTATGCTTTTAAGAGAAAGATACCTCTTGATGACTGGAATTTATATCTTGAACATGCTACTGATTGTGTGCGTGAACTTAGTATACACCACATGAATGCCTTCAGGACAGCTCAGGTTAATTCTGTTGCTTCTGGTATATTTGATATGCCCAAAGACATGATAGATATTATATCCCTGTCAATACCTTATAACGGGGAGTTATGGACGTTAACCCCCAAAGGCTCTCTTGATATAACAACAATGCAGGGTTATCCTTCAGCCGAAGTAGATGACGGCCTATTGTTTTATGAGAATTTTCTTGATAGGGAATTATTCGTAAGAAGGGGAGGGTCTATTGGTGGTGGCCCTACGTTTGGTTCATCGTACATCACCTTTGATGGGACAGATGATTATGCAAGCATACCTATTAACCTTAACGGGACATATACTCTTGTTATGAAGCTAAATGTTGAAGATTATAACAACCAGCAGTATGTAATAGATTTTAGGAATAATGGAGGAACGGGTTACATAACTCTTGATGCAGCCGACATAAGCGTTTCTAGTGGTACGCGATATGTAGACGGTGTTGCCACTTCTGTGGTAGACACATTGGGAGGCCATTATATTGTTATCACAGGGATGTCTGTTGTATCGGATACCATGCTTATTGGCAAGCCATATACAGGTGCTCAATACTATGATGGAGGAGTAGATTATATAAAGATATATGATTATGAATGGAGCACTACAGAAATAACAGCAGGTAATACTGCTGATGCGGCTATTGCTGCCACAGACACAGAGACACTATTAGAACCAAGGACTACCGATTATGGTGCAAGGGGAGGGAATAACCTCTATTACTTTTCTCCTAACTGGAAACAAAGGAAGATATATATTAATGGTATACCTACAGAAACAGTGATATTACAATATGTCTCATCAGGATTAAACCTTACGGGAGATAGCTATGTACCTATTCAGGCGCAATCCTCAGTAGAGAGGTATCTAAACTGGATGAGGGCAGAGATAGATGGTCTTGGTCTTACAGAGAGGAGAGACAGGGAGAGGTTGTACGATAAAGAGATAGAGATGCTTCGCAGGACACATATACCATCAGCAAGTGAGTTTAAGGATATATTGCTTTATTTAATGACGCAAGTACCCATAAGATAATATGGCAAGTAAGATACATAAAATTCCATTCAAGGGCTTTGGGCTTAATTCGGATGATTCTGAGGAGTATTTTCCTTTAGGTGATTCAAAGGAAAGAAGGAATGTTATACCTGCCAGTGATGATGGTGGGAGATTAGAACACTCTTTGGGTAATTCTAAGATAGACAGCGAATATACGCCCTATTATACCATAACGGAATCTAAAGTCCTTGGTTATGCCACAGACCACGAGAACGATAAGATATATTATTTCCTTCAGGGCAAAACAGCGGGTGCTAACCTTAATTCAATAATAGAGTTTGACCCTCTCGGTGACGATGATGCTACCGCCTATATTCAGGTTCTTTGGGAGCAATCAGCTTTGGAATTTGAGGAGGATAGAATTATTAAAGGGGCTGAAGTAATAGACGGATGGATATATTACAATGGTTATTCTTATGGATTAAAGAAGGTCAACATCACCTTTGGGAAGAACTTCACTGATTATGATGCATGGGTTAGTGAAGACACTTATGTTATTGGAAACATAGTAAGGGTCAGGGACGGGAGAACATATATAGCCATCACCAATCATGACAGCGAAACAGGAGACCCGAGGAATGATGATACCAACTGGTCTGAACACACACTTTATACTTACCCTTGTGATAGTTCTGGTAATTTAGAGGCACTTTCTCTTAATAGGATGCATGTACCTCCAGTAAGCCCGATAACCTTTGCTTATGGCAGCGATACGGCTAAAGAAATAAACAACCTCAGGGGGAAACTCTTCCAATTCACATATAGATATAAATATAGAGAACATGGATATAGTAGAACAGCAAACGTATCTACGATAACCCTTCCAGAGGATGATGAATCCATAGAGGGAGAAATAGTAAATGATATTACAGCCAATAACTATTTAGACCTAGCGTTTCAATCAGGAGATTTAGGTGTGATTGAATGGGTTGAATTATTTATAAGAGAAGGCAATTTTGGTACTTGGTTTTATGTTAAGAGGTTTGAAGAAGGCGAGAGTACTTATACCTTCTATAATGATATTGCCCTTGAGGCCATGGATGACAATGAGGTCAACACCATGGCTGATTCGTTGCCTAGAGAAAGTAATGCCGAAAGATATATATCTGAGAATGTTATGTTATCAGCAGGCAATACCGAGGGGTTTAATAACATCGAACTTGATGTTACAATGACAGCGGGATTCGAGGAATCTGTTCTAACGGGTGCTGGTGCTCTTCGTGGTTCTTTTACTATTACTGAGTCTGTTGTTGATGAGGGGTTGGGGGGAGAGAGATTATATGGTAAATTTAATGTTGATGCGTTACCCGGTGGTACGGCAGCGGGAGATTATGTTGAAATTTATGCTCAAAGTGCCAATCCTTCTTATACAGTATCGACCAGTTTTGTTGCTGATGCTGCTGCTGTGGCGTCTGCGGCAGCTTTTAGCAGTAGGTGTATTACAGAGATAATTAATGCTGCGGCACCTGATATGGAGGCTGATGCCAATGACCACGGGTTTGTTAATTTTGATAATGGTGATTTTTCTGTTTCGGTGGTAGACGAGGGGGATACTTCATGGGGGGCTAATTATATAAAGATTTCTGCACCCGCCACAGGAGAGGTAAAGAAATGGTCTGGGTTTAAGACGGGGGCAATACATAAGTTCGGTATACAATATTATGATGAGGAGATGCGACCTTTTGCAGTGATGACATCTGATGATACAGAAATTTACATACCTACAATTCCAGAGGGGAACGGAGTGGGATCAGACCTTGATGATGAATATAAATGGCGATCTTATGTTGATTGGGTGATAGGTCACACACCTCCAACTGGTGCAGCCTACTGGCAGTGGGCATACGCAGGTAATAGTAATATTAGTAATTTCTGGACTTATGTTTTAGACAAAGACCTTGGGGTAGAAGACACAGACGACACCTATGGTGTTGCTGCTGCTGGTACCGCTTACACCTGTTTTGATATAGGCCCGCTTATAGATGTATCTGGCACTTTCCCTTTAAGCCAAGTATCATATACATGGGAGGCGGGGGACAGGGTTAGGGTAATAACATTACCATCAACTGTTAATGACACTTATGGTGATTTAGTTGCCTTTGGTAATATATCCGATATAGAAATTGTAACTTACGATGATGCTACTAATAGATTAGTTCTTCCTTATGATACCACCACCAATAAATATTTTGCTGGCGGTAGTTCCCTTATAGAAATATATAGACCCAAGGCGACAACCGAGGAAACAATTTATTATGTTTGTGGGCCAGTTTATGAAACTTATACTGATGGTGGTGTATTATATCATAAGGGTAGCACACAAAACCAAGATGTTGGTAATGATGCTGAAGGGACATTAGTAAGAGGGGATGTTTATTTCATAGCAAGGGCATTTAGTCAAGAATTAGCTGGTGCTGGCGGTAGTTCTCCTGCCAGTGTTTATCTTGTTGAAACACCGTCTTATTCAGACTTCTATACATCTAATAGTTATAATTATGGCAAGATAAATGTAGAATCAGACCTTGGGGAGACATATTTGAATGACATAAGATGGACGAACACCTTTGTGCAGGATACTTATATCAATGGACTCTGCACCTATGATGCCCTTGATTATATATCCCTGCCTAACCGTAATGGTCAGATACAGGCTATAGAGCAGATAGGGGACATGTTGAGGGTTTATCAGGAGGACAGGACAACAGCCGTATGGATAGGTAAGACCGAGTATATCGATACTACGGGTCAATCCACGGTATCAAAGACTGACAGTGTGCTTGGCTCCACGAGAGAGTTATCAAGGGAATTTGGCACGTTAAACCCGGAATCCATTGTAAAGATAGATAATTATGTTTATGGGTATGACATACAGAATGGAGTGTTCTGGCGTGATAGTGTGAATGGTCTGTTTCCTATATCAGGTAAAGAAACAGAGACAGGGCAGGATTATAAAATGGAACATTACTTCAGGAATATATCCAAAAACCTACTTGAAAGCGGCGTGAGCAATGTTAATATCTTAACCGAATGGGATGGCGAATACAAGTTACTTTATGTAACCATTAAGGATAGTGAAGACTCGGATAATAATGAGACACTTGCGTTCCATGAACCATCAAACAGGTGGTATGCCTTTTATGATATATGGGTTGATGCTGAAACAGATTTGTTTATCGACTGTTATGCACGGTATAAGAACTATTTTTATTCGTTCTTAGAAGGCGAGTTGTACAAGATGAATGATCCTGATGCTGACAGGGCTA
>Ga0307376_10001345_pt1 | contig 26977 bp, 29 predicted proteins | sample TR2MG_FD_202536 | JGI IMG/M metagenome (GOLD analysis project Ga0307376, IMG submission 202536) | Soil microbial communities from Risofladan, Vaasa, Finland - TR-2 | ecosystem: Environmental > Terrestrial > Soil > Coastal area > Acid sulfate soil | place: Finland: Risofladan, Vaasa | collected...
ATAGCATCCGTTTATGGTGACCCTTGCCTCTTCTATCGGTTTCTTTGTGATTGTTAGACTTTGCAGCTTATTCTCCGTATCGTCCGTAGTGGCAATTATATCAAAGCGGCCAGCCGCTCCAGGATATCGTTCCTGCAAGCGCCCCACCCGAACAGCAACCTTTTCAACCCGGCGGATGTTTCCCTTGGCTACTGATTTTTGCAACTGATCAAACGCCTCGAGAAAACGTTTTTCCTGAAGTGAATTAATAGCCCGTTCCTTTCGCTCTCGCCCTTCACTGTAACACAGAACGCGGCATCCGTCTTCAAAGGGAAGTTTCTTTGCGTATACTGCTTGGGCTTCTTGAAAATCACTAGTTGCTTTCACTGATTCACCATTGTCCTTTTTGTGACAAAGATCAATCCGTTCGAAAGTCTCCCGGACCGATTCAAATTCGTTGATGTAGTCCTTTTCAACCGCGCGCCTTTCGATTACGATGTATGGATACTCTTTTGTCTTCAATAAATCAATATTAGCTTTGGTAGCGATTCCCCGATCCATTACAATGGTGGGTCGGATCACCTTAAATAGAGGTTCACTTTCTCGATAAACTTCATCCAAAATATCAGTCAAGGTTTTTGGTTCTGATTGGTTTCCATCATAGATCTGGCTAAAAACCGGAAAACCTAGTTGGTCTACCACCAAAGCAAGAGTGACCAACGGACAATCGGAGCGCTTTTCCTTGGATTTGCCTCGTGCAGCCAAGTTATTCTTTAGACAGCTACCCTCAAAATAGGTGTTAGTAAGGTCAAAAAGAAATAGGGTAGTGTTAATCGAAAACAGCGTTATCTCGCGATCACGCAAACCCTTTTCCAGTTGATCCTTGCGAAGATAGAGATCATCAGTGATCTCATAGAAAGCGTCTTTACCGACAGTCAGATCAAAGGGAACCATTTCGGCTAATGCTGTCCTTTGGCAAAACCAACGCCATGTCCCGCAATCACTGCCCGGTGCCACAAGACGTGCGATAATCACGGCTTTCGCCAACGACAGTTGTTTCAAATTAAAGCCACTGAACGTAAGGATTTCGTCGAAGCCCAAACGGTCCCAGAATGCGTTGGCTACCATTTCAGGCCCCAGCGAGCGAGAATGCCCAGTGCCAATACTTTGAACATCCACTTGGACAATCTCGCGATTTTCCTCTCGTGAAGCACGTTCCTTACGTTGCGACTCGATGAACCGATAATGATCGAATGCCTTGTCAGCAGCCTCGATAATCGTTGGGGCTCCTTCTTCGATTATGGACAACTGGCCTGATAACCGGGATTCCAAAACTTTAGCCAGCTTGCGCCATTCAGGTTTTGGAAGGGAAAGCGTACCGAGGTGCATGACAATCCTCTGCCGTGGCCCCTTCGGGGTCTTAAAAGCTTCGACCAAGCGGTGTGTAATATACCGAGCATCCGTTTTCTTGTTATACGTGACGTATTCGCGAATGAACATGGTTTAATTATACCGGGATCCCGATTGAAAATCAATAGCTTTTTGAAAGTGAGCGTAAATTTTAGGTCACTACTTTCACATTTTCAAAGGACGGTCCAGTAATATCAAGGTTTTTGGGCGCAAAAATCCCAATTATTAGGGTAATTTGGCCCGATCAGCCGAAAGTTGGGCTAAGAGTTCTTCCCTTAAGCTCCCGTAGGGAATGAAATGGCCAAGATTGGTTCCAAATCCGTGGTCTCCAAGGAACCCGCTCAAATTATCTGCACTGGTAAAACCGCCTCCACAGTTGCCGGTGAAGATTGTAGTGACTCCCTGCGCTATGTAATTATGACAACTTCTCTCTCTGCGATCCAGTTGCTCATATGATTTGCCGCTTGCAATAATCTTTCCAATCTCAACATCTGTATGGTTATGTATGTCAATAAAGCCCGGAGCTACAAATAGATTTTCCGCGCAGACTGAGACATCAGCCTCAGGCTTTTCGTTTCCTATAAACACTATCTTATCATCTTTAATTCCGATATTGGCTTTTCGTGGTGAATTGCCATCCCCATTATAGATGGTACCGCTCTCGATAAGCATGTGCAACCTTCGACTTGTTCGAACCGTACCGTTCATGTCTTGGCTCCTTTGGGGCTGCCCTTCCAGGTGGCGACCAGGGGCTAAAGCGAAAGGACCGACGCGTCAAAGGGTCCTTGTCAGCCGATCCTGCGGACCAGGGCCACTAGTTTGCCGGCAAGGTTCATCTCTTCCGGCGGGATAGATTCGCGGTCGGGGAAGAGGCCGGCATTGGTGTTTTCGCGGTAGGCGCATATTACGCATGTGGTCTCACCATCACTCGCCACAACCACATCGCCTTCCTGGGCCGAGGACTGTTCCCGGACGATGACCATGTCACCGGGCAGAAACCCAACCCCGATCGGGGATTCCTCTTCGACGTCAAGGATAAAAAAACTTCCCTCTCCCAGAAAGTGCTTGGGCAGGACAAAGGTTCCGCGGCGGTTTTCATCGGCCCACGGGGGCTTCGCCGCATCCAGACGGCCGAAGACGGGCAGTTCCACCGTTGCGGGAGTGGTAAAGGGGTCGGGCGGATTGATGACTTCCATGGCCCGCGGCTTTGATTCATCCCGGCGCAGGTAGCCCTTGTCCTGCAGGCGCTTGAGGTAACCATGCACCGTGGAACTGGAGAGAAGGCCGACTTCCTGGCCGATTTCCCGGACCGAGGGTGGATACCCCCTGGACCGGATACTTGTCATAATGGCCGTGAGAACAGCTTTCTCCCGGATATTGAGGGCGACCCCCATAAAATGCACCAGCCTTTGCAGGATATTATTTTTCATTATAGCACAACTGGTTTTGACTTTAAAACGGCTTTTCCAAATTTTTTCTATAGCATATGGATTAAGGCAACATCGAGTTAATGAGCTGTTGTTCGATTAATATCGACAAATTGTTACAATGTTGCAAGGGTGGACTTTTAATGTAGGCAAGGGGCCAGTGGCGGGAGGCGACAGAGACGGGCTTTCTAGAGGATAATCCTTTCCCGGCGGGAAAATCCTTTCTTGTTGTCCAGGTACCAAATCTCACGCGGCTGAACCCGGTAAACAAGGGAACGAGCCAGGATACCCATATACCGGGGATCGGAATTGAAAACACTTACGGAAGGAAATTTGGTGAAAAAGGCAGGTACTACTTTGGCCTTCTCCCACGTCGATAAAGGCATGGCCTCGCCCAGGATTTGAATGCCTGCGATTAAGTGCCAGTCGTTGTAATCCTCGTGGATAGCCATGGCCACCTGCGGATTGGCGGTCAGGTTTCGTCCGTGGCGGGTGTGGGTTTCGGTCAGGAAAAACAGGGTAAACCCGTCATTGACGTAAAAAACGGCTGTTGCCCACGGCCCATCCGGCCCGGTGGTTGCCAGGGTCACTACGTGATGGGACTCCATGTAGGATAGGGTTTCTTTTTTCAGCTCCATTGACATGGGAAGAAACTCCTTCCCGGCGGGACATTTCCCCCGGACAGCTGACGGGGAGTATCGGCCCGCATACTGATTCCTATTATCTCGCCATACTATCACAAAGCGTATGGTCGGTCCATGTCGAAACGTTTTAAGGGCTGTCCGTTGTTGATGCCAGGCTAAAGGGGCGGCCAAGTTGCATCGTGACCGGGTCTCCCTCGATAGGGGAAGTGCGGCGGTCTGGCAGATAACTTGGATCACAAGTTGCCTGCACTATCCAGTGAGGGGCGGGAATAGTACGCCATAATGGTATAGCCGCCGGTTTTCCGGCGGCACCCACACCCGGGCTGTGCCCGTACAAAAACACGGCATGCCGAAAAGGATGAGGATGGTCTTCGGTTGCGCCGTTCCAGAGGTCGACTCTTCGTGATATTTATACCAGATAACAAAATAGTAAAAAAGATGGTCTGTCTGCGGCGGCCGGTGTATAATTGAAACTGAATATCTTGGAGATCAGCAGGGGGTATACTTTGAGCAGGACAATCGACGCACAGCAGATTACCGCCACGGTGGCCCGGTTGTGCCAGGAAGCCAACTTCCATCTGCCGCAGGATGTTTGTCGCTCTTTTGAAGAGGCCATGGCGGGGGAGACATCCGCCACGGGAAGGGACGTTTTCGCACAGCTCATGGAAAACGCCCGCATCGCCGGTTCGGAAGAGGTGCCGATTTGCCAGGATACCGGCTTTGCGGTCGTGTTTCTGGAACTGGGGCAGGATGTGCACCTAACCGGGGGCGATCTCTACGAGGCCGTCAATCAGGGGGTCCGGCAAGGATACAAGGAAGGGTTTTTGCGCAAGTCCATCGTGGGCCACCCGTTGGAACGGGTCAATACGGGTGACAACACCCCGGCGGTCATTCACACCAGCATCGTTCCCGGTGACGGCTTGAAGATCACGGTGGCCCCCAAGGGCGGCGGCAGTGAAAACATGAGTGCCATTCGCATGCTCAAGCCTGCCGAAGGTGTGGCCGGGGTTAAGAAGTTTGTCGTGGAAACCGTGGCCAACGCCGGGCCGAACCCCTGTCCGCCGATCGTGGTGGGAGTGGGCATCGGGGGCACCTTTGAGAAGGCAGCGTATCTGGCCAAACAGGCCCTTCTGCGCGACCTGGGGAAGCCTTCGCCTGATGAGGCGGCGGCCGGGTTGGAAAAAGAGTTACTGCAGGAAATCAACTGCCTCGGCATCGGGCCGGCCGGCCTGGGGGGCAATAAGACCGCCCTGGCCGTGCACGTGGAGGTTTATGCCGCCCATATCGCCAGTCTGCCGGTGGCGGTAAACATCAACTGCCATGCCGCCCGGCACGTCTCAGCGGCATTGTAGGCGGTTTTTTTGCGCGGCCGGGTAAGGTTGATAAGGAGCGGATCTACATGGAAGAAAGAAGGCTGACGACGCTTTTCGACGACGCGCTGGTGGAGAGCCTGACCAGCGGTGAGCGGGTGTTGCTGACGGGTACGATTTACACCGGGCGGGATGCGGCCCACAAGCGGCTGGCCGACCTTATCGCCAAGGGTCAACCGTTGCCGTTCGAATTGAAGGGCCAGGTGATTTACTACGTCGGGCCCACCCCGGCCAAGCCGGGGCGCGTCATCGGGTCCGCGGGACCGACTACCAGCGGCCGGATGGATGCCTATGCCCCGGCCCTTTTCGCCCTAGGCCTGAAGGGTACCATCGGCAAGGGCCTGCGCAGCAAAGAAGTTGTAGAGGCCATGCAGCAGCACAAAGCCGTCTATTTCGGCGCCGTTGGCGGGGCGGCCGCCCTGATCTCACGCTGCATCAAGAAAGCGCGCGTGATCGCCTACCCCGAACTGGGGCCCGAGGCCATATTCGAGCTCTACGTGGAGGATTTCCCCCTGACGGTTATCAACGATTGCCGGGGTGGTGACCAATACGCCGCCGGACGCCGGGCCTATGCCTGCAACTCTTGATAGTTCGGGCGGGGGTGGCCCCTTACGCGAGGAAACCATTTTCTTTTCGGGCTATGCCAAACTGCCCGCCGGCATCACGGCCAGTGCCATGTTCAACGTGGTGGCGGTGGGGTTGGAAGTTGAGGCCCCTACCGGCAGGATAGTCGCCGCGGAGTGCACGCTGGCCACGGGGGTCGGGAAAAGCTTCTTTTCCCGGCTGGTGGTGGGGTGGAACATCGATACGGGGCTGCCGGGCCTGATAGAGGAGATTGAGCGGCGCTACCAGGGCAGCGCCCAGAAGGCCATCATTACGGCCCTGAAGATCATTCACGAAAAGTTTCGTGCTTACCGGTTCCGGGACCAGGCGCCTGAAAAGACGGAGATCTGAAAAGTCTGGAGGGGGTAGAGATATGGGAGAGACAGCCTTGCGATTACCGGTGGAAGCGGGAGACTTCCTGGCGGAAGTCAGCCGGCTTTCCGGGCAGAAGGTGGGACTTTGTTTTCAGTGTCAGAAATGCTCCAGTGGGTGTCCGGTTGCCCAGTATGCCGACCTGCATCCGAGCCAGTTGCTGCGGACCGTGCAGTTTGGCCTCAAAGACCAGGCGCTGGACAGTTCCTTCATCTGGCTTTGCTCCGGTTGCGAGACCTGCGGCGCCCGCTGTCCCAACGGTATCCGTACCGCCGCGGTGGTAGACACGCTCAAGGAAATGGCCGGCAGCAATGGTAAGGTAGCCGCGGAGCGCAACACTCAGCTCTTTCACCGCGCTTTCCTGGATTCCGTTCGGCGTTACGGACGGGTGCACGAACTCGGCATGCTCACCAAGTATAAGTTGCAGTCCGGGAATCTTTTCCAGGACCTGGATATCGGCCGGCACATGTTCCTCAAAGGCAAGCTTAAGCTCATGCCTCATCGGATCAAGGGTGCCGGCGCGGTACGCGACATTTTCCGCCGCGTCCAGGAGAAAAAACACTCGAGTGGGGGGACCAATAGATGAAAGTGGCCTACTATCCCGGCTGTTCCCTGGAGTCATCGGCCGTCGAGTACGATCTTTCCAGCCGCGCGGTGTGCCAGGCCGTGGGCCTGGACCTGGTGGAACTGCCCGATTGGAGCTGCTGCGGAGCCTCTTCCGCGCACGGCACCAGCCATCTGCTGTCCCTGGCCCTGCCGGCCCGCAACCTCAAACTGGCCCAGGAGGCCGGGCTGGACATCGTCGCTCCCTGTTCGGCCTGTTACAACCGGCTGAAATTCGCCGACTACACGCTACGCCACGACCGGGAGGAAAGGGAGAAGATCGAGGAGGCAGCCGGTTTTTCCTTCACCGGGGAGTCGGCGGTACTTTCCCTTCTCGAGGCTGTGGTGACCAAAGCCGGCCTGCCCAAGGTCAAGGCGGCGGTGACCAAACCGCTGGCCGGACTCAAGCTGGTCAGCTATTACGGTTGCCTTTTGGTCCGTCCCCTGGAGGTCTGCAGCTTTGACGATCCGGAAAACCCGGTATCCATGGATAAACTGATGGCCACCCTGGGGGCCGACGTCCTCGACTGGTCCTACAAAACGGACTGTTGCGGAGCAGCCCTGACCATGTCCCGGGCCGGCACCGTAACCGACCTGGTGGGCAACCTTCTGGAGCGGGCCGCCGAGACCGGGGCCGAGGCCGTGGTCACCTCCTGCCCCGTTTGCCAGGCCAACCTGGAGACGCGGCGCCGGGAAAGTGGCGGACCACCAGTCTTTTTCTTTACCGAGTTGATGGGTCTGGCGTTCCAGCTGCCGGGCAGCCAGGATTGGTTGAGAAAACACCTCGTGGATCCTTTGCCCCTTTTGCACAAGCTGGCCCTGGCCGGCTAAAGCGGGGGTAAATCCACTTGCCATAACCACCGGTAAGGGGGGATGCCCGGCACACATGATGTCAGGTAGATCTAAATGATTTTTGTGGTGGGGAGAGGAAGAGCTTGAAGCTTTTCGAGTACATGGGTAAGGACCTGTTCCGTGCATACGGAATCAAGGTGCCCGAGGGACAGGTAGCCGGAAATCCTCAAGAGGCCGTTACCGCCTGGCAGGCCGTTGGTCGCCCGGTGGTGATCAAACCGCAGGTTCTGACCGGCAAGCGGGGCAAAGCCGGAGGGATCCGCTTCGCCGGATCGTCCTTAGAGGTGGCCGACGCGGCAACAGCCATCCTGGCTATGGAGTTCGGCGGGCAGAAAGTGGATAAACTACTGGTAGAGGAAAAAATCACCATTGTCAAGGAATATTACTTGGCCCTGACGGTGGACGGAGCGGCAAAAAGAGCTGTTCTGATCGCTTCGGCCAGCGGCGGCATGGATATCGAGGAAGTTGCCGAGGAAGACATTGTAACTCGGCACATCGATCCGGCGGTAGGCGTGATGCCTTACCTGGGCCGGGAGGTGGCGGGGCGCCTGGGACTTACCGGCGAGCCGCTCAAACAATTCGCCGGTCTGGTGGTGAAGTTATACCGGGCCTACCAGGCCAAGGATGCCGAGCTCTGCGAAATAAACCCGCTGGTTTGGACCGGAGAGGAGTTCATCGCCGCTGATGCCAAGGTGACGATCGACGATGACGCGCTTTTCCGGCAGCCGGATATACCGAGGGTGGAAGAGAAGACGGCGGTCGAAAAGACGGCCGCCGATTTGGGACTCGCCTTCGTCCAGTTGGACGGCAATATTGCCGTCATGGCGAACGGGGCGGGCATTACCATGGCTACTTTGGATACCCTGTCCCACCTGGGAGGCGCGCCGGCCAACTTTCTGGATGCCGGCGGCGGCACGGGCACCGAGGGTACCGCTAAGGCTCTGGACCTGTTGCTCAGCATCAAACCAAGGGTCATCTTCATCAACATTTTCGGCGGCATAACCCGCTGTGACGATGTGGCCCGGGCGGTCGTGCAGTTTACGAGCACCAGGGAGGTAAACGTGCCCCTGGTTATCCGGATGGTCGGCACCAACGAGGAAGAGGGCCTCCGGATTTTACAGGAGGCCGGCATTTCAGCCCACCGGGTGATGGCGGAGGCCGCCGCCGAAGCCGTGGCCCTGGCCCGCTAGTCCCACGAAAAGGAGCGTTTTTAGTGGCCATAATAATAGATGAAAACACCAGGGTGATCGTCCAGAACATCACCGGGCGCCAGGGGGCCTTTCACACCCGCCAGATGCTGGCCTTCGGCACCAAGGTGGTGGGGGGTACAGCGCCAGGCAAAGGCGGGCAGACGGTGGACGACGTACCGGTCTACGATACCGTGGACCAGGCGGTGCGGGCCACAGGAGCCGACGCGTCCGTCATCTTCATCCCGGCGGCCGGAGCCAAGGACGGAGCCTTCGAGGCGATGGACGCCGGGATCAAGATCCTGGTGATCATTACCGAACATATCCCGGTAAGCGACGAAATCGACCTGGTCGCCTACGCCCGGCAAAAAGGGGTTACGGTGATCGGGCCTAATACCTTCGGCATCGTCAGTTCCGGTAAGTGCAAGATCGGCATTCCCTCCAACCACTTCTTCGTTCCCGGGCCGGTCGGGGTGGTGGCCCGCAGCGGAACCCTCACCTACGAGATAGCGGGTAACCTTATGACCAGCGGTCTGGGTCAGAGCACCGTCGTAGGCCTGGGCGGGGACCGTGCCGTGGGGCTTTCCTTCGTCGAGGTCCTGGCCATGTTCGAGGCCGACCCGGCCACCAAGGCCGTGGTGCTGATCGGCGAAATCGGCGGCAACGCCGAGGAGGAGGCGGCCCGGTATATCGCCGCCGGCATGTCCAAACCGGTAGTCGGCTACATAGCCGGTAAGAGCGCACCGCCGGGCAAACGGATGGGACACGCCGGGGCTATCATCGAAAGGGGCAAGGGGACCTTTGCGGGCAAGGTGGAGGCCCTGCAAAAGGCCGGTGTCCAGGTGGCTTCGTTGCCCAACGAAGTGCCCGGGCTCGTCAGGAACGTGTTGTAGGATACGTCTAAGCAAAAGGTGGTATTTACCTTGAGTTCTGATGCGGAGATCCTTGAGCGGTACGAGGCCTGGCGGGCCAGGTTGCAAAGCAGCCTACAAAAGCGCCCTGAGCGCAGAAAGCAGTTTAATACCGACTCCGGCATCGATGTGGACACCGTCTATACCCCGCTGGCGCAGGAGGGGCAAGACTATCTGGCGGACCTCGCCCTGCCGGGCGAATTCCCCTTCACCCGGGGGGTCCAGCCCAACATGTACCGGGGGCGCCTCTGGACCATGCGCCAGTACGCGGGCTTCGGTTCGGCGGCCGAAACCAACAAGCGCTTCAAATACCTGTTGGGGCAGGGGCAGACCGGTTTGTCGGTAGCCTTCGACCTGCCCACCCAGATCGGCTACGATTCCGACCATCCCCTGGCGGCCGGCGAGGTAGGCAAGGTGGGCGTGGCCATCGATTCCCTGGCGGACATGGAAACCTTGTTCGACGGTATTCCGCTGGACCAGGTCAGCACCTCCATGACCATCAACTCCCCGGCGGCGGTTCTCCTGGCCATGTATATCGCGGTGGGCGAAAAGCAGGGTGTGGGGCCCGCCAAGTTGAACGGCACCATTCAAAACGACATTCTCAAGGAATACGTGGCCCGGGGTACCTATATATTTCCTCCCACCCCCAGCATGCGGCTGATTACAGATATCTTCTCGTTCTGCAGCCAGGAGCTGCCCAACTGGAACACTATCTCCATCAGCGGCTACCATATCCGGGAGGCCGGTTCCACGGCGGCCCAGGAGATCGCCTTCACCCTGGCCAACGGCATCGCCTACGTGGAGGCGGCTCGAGCGTGCGGGCTGCCCGTGGACAAATTCGCCCCGCGGCTTTCGTTCTTCTTCAACGCCCATGTAAACTTCTTTGAAGAAGTGGCCAAGTTCCGGGCCGCCCGGCGCCTCTGGGCCCGGATTATGCAAGAACGCTTCGGTGCCAAGGATCCCCGTTCCCTGATGCTGCGTTTCCACACCCAGACGGCCGGGTGCACCCTCACAGCCCAGCAGCCGGACACCAACATCATGCGCGTGGCCTTCCAGGCCCTCTCGGCGGTCATGGGCGGCACGCAGTCGCTGCACACCAACTCCCGCGATGAAGCGCTGGCGCTACCCAGCGAACAGTCGGTGCTGATCGCCCTGCGTACCCAGCAGGTCATCGCCTACGAGACCGGCGCGGCCGACACAGTGGACCCGCTGGGCGGCTCCTACTACGTGGAGAGCCTGACCGACCAGCTCGAGGAAAAGGCGCGCGGCTACATCGAAAAGATCGACGCGCTGGGCGGGTCCACCGGCGCTATCGAATACATGCAGAAGGAGATCCATCAGGCCGCCTACCGCTACCAGAAGGATATCGAATCAGAGGATAAGATAGTAGTGGGCTTGAACAAGTTCACCATGCCGGCCGTTCCCGTGACAGGACTCTTGCGGGTGGATCCGGCCGTGCAGGAGAGAGAGAACGCCAAGCTGGCGGTGCTTCGCGCGCGGCGGGACAACGGCGCGGTGGAAGAAGCCCTCGTGGCCCTCAAAGCGGCGGCGACCACCGGTGAAAACCTCATGCCCCACTTTATAGGTTGCGCGCGGGTTTACGCCACGTTGGGCGAGACCTGCGGCGTCCTGCGCGAGATTTTCGGGGAATACCGTCAGCAGGTAATGTTTTAGGAGTGGTTTGACATGCCGGAAAAAATCCGGGTTTTAATCGCCAAACCGGGCCTGGACGGCCACGACCGCGGCGCCAAGGTCATTGCCCAGGCCCTCCGGGATGCCGGAATGGAAGTGGTCTACACGGGCCTAAGGCAGACGCCCGCCCAGATCGTTAACGCCGCCGTTCAGGAAGATGTTCAGGTAATAGGACTTTCCAGCCTTTCCGGAGCCCATCTGACCCTGTTCAAGGCGGTACTGGACCTTCTCAAGGAAAAGGGAGCGCTGGACATCAAGGTGGTGGGCGGCGGCGTCATTCCGGAGGAGGATGTCGTGGAATTGAAAGCGGCCGGGGTGGCCGAAGTCTTCACCCCCGGGACGTCTACGACGCAGGTGGTGGATTTTGTCCGCGGCCTGGCCGGATGAAAGGAGTGCCGGGAATGAAGAAGATAGACCATATCGGTATCGCGGTAAAGAGCATCGACCAGGCCTTGGCCGTCTACGAGGGTGTTTTGGGACTGAAGTCCACCGGCGTAGAAGAGGTGGCCGACCAGAAAGTCCGGGTGGCCTTTCTGCCGGTCGGGGAAAGTGAAGTGGAGCTTTTAGAGTCCACCTCCCCGGACGGCGCCATCGCCCGCTTTATCGAGAAGAACGGCGAGGGCGTCCAGCACGTGGCTTTCCGGGTGGACGACCTGGAGGGGGTGCTGGCAGGGTTGAAGGAACGCGGGGTTCGCCTGATCGATGAAACGCCGCGCTACGGCGCAGGTGGTGCCCGCATAGCCTTTTTGCATCCCAAGGCCACCGGAGGCGTATTAATAGAGCTGTGTGAGCGCGAGTAGCAAGGAGGCATTTTTTCGTGGATATGCGTGAAAAGCTGGAACAACTGGCTGCCTACCGGACCAAGCTGGCCGTCGGCGGCGGGGCGGGGAGGGTGCAAAAGCAGCACGAGGCCGGCAAGAAGACCGCCCGGGAGAGAATCGAATTCTTCTTTGATCCCGGCAGCTTCGTGGAGGTGGATGTCTTCGCCGGCGAGGAGGACCTGGAAAAGCTCAGCAGTCCGGGCGAAGGCGTGGTGACCGGCTACGGCAACGTGGACGGCCGCAAGGTATTCGTCTTTGCCCAGGACTTCACCGTGACCGGCGGCTCTCTGGGCCGGATTCACGCGGCCAAGATCTGCAAGGTCCTGGACATGGCCGTCAAGGTGGGCGCGCCGGTGATCGGCCTGAACGATTCGGGCGGGGCCCGGATCCAGGAGGGCGTCGACGCGCTGAACGGCTACGGCCAGATCTTCTTCCGCAACACCATAGCCTCCGGCGTGGTTCCCCAGATCTCCGTAATCCTGGGACCGTGTGCCGGCGGGGCTGTTTATTCACCCGCGCTGACCGACTTCATCTTCATGACTTCCGGCTCGGGCCAGATGTTCATCACCGGCCCCCAGGTGATCAAGGCCACCACCGGTGAAGATGTATCCATGGAAGCCCTCGGCGGCGCGTCCACCCACAACCAGGTCAGCGGCGTGGCCCACTTCCTGGCCGGCAGCGAAGAAGACTGCTTGGGGCAGGTGCGCCAGTTGCTCAGCTATCTGCCCTCGAACAATCTCGAGGAGCCGCCGGCGTTTGAACCGGTGGAGCCGGCCGGCCAGAGGGACGCGATTCTGGATGTGGTGCCGGTGGATGCCAATAAGGGCTATGATGTGCGGCAGGTCATCAGCTACGTAGTCGACGGGGGCGACCTCTTCGAGGTACAGGCTCACTACGCCCGGAACGCCGTGGTCGGGTTCGCCCGCATCCAGGGGCAGTCCGTGGGCATCGTGGCCAACCAGCCCAACTACCTGGCAGGGTGCCTGGATATCGACGCTTCGGACAAGATCAGCCGCTTCGTCCGCTTTTGCGATTGCTTCAATCTGCCGATAGTTACCTTTATGGACGTACCGGGCTTTTTGCCGGGCACGGGACAGGAATACGGGGGGATCATCCGGCACGGGGCCAAGATGCTCTACGCCTATTCCGAGGCCACGGTACCGAAGATAACGGTCATCCTCCGCAAGGCTTACGGTGGCGCCTATCTGGCCATGTGCTCCAGTTCGCTGGGCGCCGACGGTGTATATGCCTGGCCTACGGCCGAAATCGCCGTGATGGGGCCGGAGGGTGCCGTGAATATCATCTACCGCCGGGAGATAGCCGAAGCGGAAAATCCGCCGGCCATGCGGACCAAACTTACCGGGGAGTACCGCGACCGTTTTGCCAACCCCTATGTGGCGGCGGCCCGGGGCTACGTATTGGACGTTATCGACCCGCGCGAGACCAGGAACGTGGTAGCGGGAGCCCTGTCGAACTTCGCGGCCAAGCGGGAATCCCGGCCGCGCAAGAAACACGGCAACATCCCCCTTTAACCACCTGTTGGCGCTTCGGCGAGAGAGGGAGGGAGGGAGTCTGGTTGGATCGGTTTCTGGTGCCCACCGGGGAAATGACCGGTGAAAATCTCACGGGGGATTTCGGGAGCGGCCGGGTGGATAGTGCAACGGTGGCCGTGGTGGCCGCCTGCCTTGCCACCATTGACGAATCCCGGCCGGCCGGGATTCCGGCCGGGTCCAAGGGTATGCCGCTGTGGAAGCGGGCTGCCATCGCGGAACTTATGAACGCGGGCGTCGAGATTAAGGATTTCATCTGAAACACGGCCGGGAAGGTCAGTGGCTGGAGGTAACAGCATGAAAAAATTCAGGGTTACGGTTAACGGACAGAGCTTTGAGGTGCAAGTCGAAGAGGTCAGACAGGGCGGGCAACCGGTAAGACCCGCGGCGGCGCCGTCGGTGTTTGTAGCGCCGACTCCGGCGCCCACCCCGGTTGTGGCAGCCCCGGCTGCCCCACCCCCCTCTGGTGGGTACCAGGCCAAACCGGTGGCCCCTGCAGGGGCCGGCGCGGTGACAGCCCCCATGCCGGGGGTCATCAACTCCCTGAAGGTCAAAGAGGGGGACGATGTTAAGGCGGGGGATGTGCTGCTCATTCTGGAGGCCATGAAGATGGAGAACGAAATACCGGCGCCGGCCGCCGGGAAGGTGAAGCAGGTCAAGGTGTCGGCCGGGCAGAGTGTCAACTCCGGGGATACCCTGGTAGTGATCGGCTAGGATATAAATGGGAAGGAGATCACGCTGATGCCGCGTAAAAAGATAACCGTCGTCGGGGCGGGTAATGTCGGGGCTACCTGTGCCCACTGGGCCGTGGCCAAGGAACTGGGTGACGTTGTCCTGATCGACGTTGTGGAAGGAGTCCCGCAGGGTAAGGCGCTCGACCTCATGGAGGCCGCGCCGGTAGAAGGGTTCGACTGCGTGATTACCGGGACCAACGATTATAAGGACACGGCAGGTTCGGATGTGGCCGTCATTACGGCCGGCATAGCCAGGAAGCCGGGCATGTCCCGCGACGACCTGCTGGCCATCAACAACAAGATAGTCGGCGAAGTGGCGGCTAAAATCGCCGAGTTCTCGCCGGAGGCCATTTTGATCGTGGTCAGTAATCCGTTGGATGTGATGGCTTATACCGCCTGGAAGAAATCAGGCTTCCCGGCCAACCGCGTCATGGGCATGTCCGGGGTGTTGGACGCCGGGCGCTTCCGGACCTTTGTGGCCCGGGAACTCGGGGTTTCCTTCGAGGACGTCAGTTCCTTCGTGATGGGCGGCCACGGCGACGACATGGTGCCCCTGGTACGGTACACCTACGCCGGAGGAATCCCCATCAGCCAGCTGCTGCCGGCGGACAAAATCGAGGCCCTGGTTCAGCGGACCAGGCAGGGCGGGGCGGAAATCGTCAACTACCTGAAGACTGCCAGCGCTTTTTACGCTCCCGGCGCTTCGGTCATTCAAATGGCCGAAGCCATCCTGAAGGACAAAAAACGGATCCTGCCAGTGGCAGCTTACTTAAACGGGGAATACGGGGAAAAGGACCTCTATCTGGGTGTACCGGCCGTCATCGGGGCCGGCGGCGTGGAAAAGGTCATCGAAATCGAACTCAACGCCGGGGAGAAGGAAATGCTCGGGAAGTCCGTCGTTTCCGTGCGGAAGCTGTTATCCCAGGTAGCGGGTTCGTAAACGAGGAGAGGGGTGCTTCCCGCGTATGCAGGAGAAAACGGAAATACGCAAGGTAAAAATCACGGATACCACCATGCGCGACGGCCACCAGTCCCTTCTGGCCACCCGCATGAAGACGGCGCACATGCTGCCGATTGCCGAGAAGCTGGACAGCGTGGGGTTCCACTCCCTGGAGGTCTGGGGCGGAGCCACCTTCGACAGCTGCATGCGTTTTCTCGGTGAGGATCCCTGGGAGCGCCTGCGGGTTCTGCGCCGCCACTACAAGACACCGCTCCAGATGCTCCTACGGGGGCAAAACGTCGTGGGTTACAAGCATTACCCCGACGATATCCTGGTGGAATTCATCAAGAAGACGGTCTATAACGGGCTGGATATCTTCCGCATCTTCGATGCCTTGAACGACGTCCGCAATATGGAGAAGGCCATCGAGGTCACCAAGGCGGAAGGTGCCCACGCGCAGGGCACCGTGGTCTACACCATCAGCCCGGTGCACAACCTGGAGTTCTACGTCCAGATGGCCAAAACCCTGGCCGACCTGGGCGTTGACTCCATCTGCCTGAAGGACATGGCCGGCATTCTGGCGCCCGGTGCGGCCTATGACATTATCAAGGCGATAAAAGAGGCAGTCAAGATACCGATCCAGTTGCACTGCCACTATACCAGCGGTATGGCGGCCATGTCCTACCTGAAAGCCATCGAGGCGGGTGTGGATGTCATCGACTGCGCCATTTCCACCATGGCCCTGCAGACTTCCCAGCCGTCCATCGAGACCATGGTGGCCTCGCTCAGAGGCACTCCCTACGACACCGGTCTCGATATTCCCCTGCTCAAGGACATTGCCGAGTACTTCAGGGAAGTCCGCAAGGATTACGCCACCTTCGATATGGCCGCCCTCAACGTGGACGTGGACGTGTTGATCAACCAGATACCCGGCGGCATGATCTCCAACTTCATGTCCCAGCTCTCCCAGGCCGGCGCCCTGCACAAATTGAACGAGGTGCTGACCGAAGTGCCGCGGGTACGCGAGGACTTCGGTTACCCGCCGCTGGTGACACCCACCAGCCAGATCGTGGGTACCCAGGCGGTAATGAACGTTTTGGCCGGTGACCGCTATAAAATGGCCACCAGCGAGAGCAAGCAGTACATGCGCGGTTATTACGGCCGCCCGCCGGCGCCCGTAAGTGAAGAGGCCCGCAAGAAGATCATCGGCGACGAGAAGCCCATCACCTGCCGTCCGGCCGACTTGTTACCGCCCGGCCTCGAGGAGGCCCGGGCCATGGCCGCTCCCTACATGGAAAAGGAAGAAGACGTCCTTTCGGTAGCCATCTTCCCGCAGGTGGCGCCCCAGTTCCTGCAGGAACGCATGGCCAGGAAGATCCAGGTGGACTTGAACCTGGCCAAGGAGTCCAGCGTGTTTTACCCGGCGTAAGAAAGCACAACGAAGGGCCGCTCGCGGTTTGCCCCGTCAGAGGGGAACCGCGAGCGGCTTTTCTTTCAGCACCCTTGGCGGGCGGGAACCGCGCCCCGGGGGGGGGACTAGGTTTTGACGGTTTGGTTGGACACCATCTTGCAGCGAAGACCGTTGAAATAAATATCATTCTGCCGTTTTTACGGAAGCGGACCGGCCAGCTGGCACACCTGCGGCCGGATTGGTCAATAACGCCACTAGGTTTTTGATGTGCTCTAAATCGAAGGGTTTATTGACCAGGGCTTGGTAACTGCCCCGGGGTGGAACATCCTGTGGACCCGGGAGGGAACCGGTTATTATCAAGACAGGGATGTCCTTTAGTCTGGGGCTGACGGACATGGTTTCAACCAAGACCCGTCCACTGATATCCGGCAGTTTAAGGTCGGTGATCAATAGGTCAGGCGCCGGCGACTGTCCGAGATGCGCCAGACCGGCCTGGCCGTTTGGTGCGGTGCTCACCTCGTGTCCAACATCACCCAATGCTATTTTAAGAACGAGGGCAATGGTTTGTTCATCTTCAACAACCAAGATGCGAGCCACTACGATGCCTCCAGCGGATAATCGACTTAGGAACTGCCATGAAAACTCACATGAGGCATTATACCACATGTTCTATGAGAAATTTGTCGAGCCATGGAGTAGACAAAGTAAAAAAATCTTCCCTTTTTCTCTAGATGCAGACAGTGTTCGGCAAACAATTACATATTCCAGAGTGAACAGCAGGAATAATCGGCCTTGATGTAGAAATTAGGCGAGTCATTACTGCTGCATCCAGGGGGGGCAATATGAGCTACGAGAAGTTAGACAGCTTCAAGGAGACCGTTGACCAGATGTTCCTCTCCGTTGGGCAGACCATCGGCATCCATGTCATGCTCCTGGTGGTGGAGCATGCCCTGTGGAAAACCCGGCAAAAGTGCGAGGAGGCCGCTCTGGTCCGCTATTCGGAAGAAGGCATTTTTCTTGAGGGACTCGCTCAACTGGAACCGGAGAATGCTAAGCTTGTAATCCTTGAATTCGTAGCATCCATCGTGGCCACGCTAGAGCGCCTGATAGGCGCTCAACTCGCCCGTCAGTTGACGGAGCAACTGCTAAACGATCTACTCGACGGGGAGGAATAAGTAACGTGCAAAAAGTTTCAACCGGGATAAATGCACTGGATGCTATTCTGGGCGGGGGAATCCCCGAGGGAGCGACGGTCCTGGTTGTCGGCCGGCCCGGATCGGGCAAGACCATCATGGCCCAACAGATGATGTTTCATAATGCCTCACCCGAAAACAAAGTGATTTACATGACAACCCTGGCCGAACCCCAGGTAAAGGTCCTGAAATTCCAGCAGGAATTCAGTTATTTTGATCGAAGCAAATTTCAGCAGGCTGTGATTTACCACGATCTGGGCAGTGCCCTGCGCAAGGGTGGGCCAAGCCAGGCCCTGGCGGTGATCGACGAAGTGCTGAAGCAACACCAGCCCCGCCTGTTCATCCTTGATGCGATGAAAAGCCTGGCTGACATGATGCCCTCTCCTACGGACTACCGGGAGTTCCTTCTGGATCTGTCGCTACGGCTGGCCACCTGGGGATGCACGGCCCTGCTCCTCGGCGAATATTCCGAAGAGGAGATTGAAGACCGGGCGGAAAGCACCATCGTCGACGGAATCATCCTCCTGTACGGGACGGAAGAGAAAAAACACCAGAAGCGATACTTGCGGATTCTAAAGATGCGGGGGACCGGTTACGCCAGTGGTGAAACTGTTTTTCGCATCACGGAAGAGGGAATCAATATCTTTCCCCGCCTCCACCCGGTCGTAAGAAACCAAGAATATATACAATTCACGGGACGGATTTCCACCGGCGTTCCCGGTCTGGACGAACTGATGGACGGTGGTATCCCCCGGGGCAACACCACACTCGTTAGCGGCTCCTCGGGCACGGGTAAAACCATGCTGGCCCTGCATTATGGTCTGGCCGGGTTGTTGGCCGGTGAAACCACCGTGTTTGTTACCTTTGAAGAAAACCCGTCGCAGTTCGTCGGGAATGCCATGGTTCTGGGGATAGACCTGCGGCCCTATATAGAGTCCGGCCACCTGCACCTGATTCACATCTCCCCCATTGAGCTGGAGGTGGACGAGCATGTCTTCCGCATTCAAAAAACGGTCCGGGATACCTATGCCGGCCGCCTGATAATTGACTCCATCTCTTCCTTCGAGGTAGGTATGGGTGACAAGGAGAAGTACACCGACTATATCTGGGCTCTGACCGACTTCTTTAAAACCCAGGGGGTAAACGTCCTGCTTACCCACGAGATGCACGAGGTGACGAGTGTATCCGTATTGACCAAGCACGGCATCAGCTTTGTCGCCGATAATCTGTTGCTCCTGTTCTACCTGGAACAGGGTGCGGAGGTGAAACGTTTTCTGCGGGTGCTGAAAATGCGCGGCAGTAATCATTCCACCTTATTACGGGAACTGCGGATCGGTAATCACGGACTGAGCCTGGGCGAAACCCCCGTTCTTTAGGACGGCGACAGAAAGAAGGATAGATGTCCTGATGGAAGGTGCCGCCAGGATGACGTGGCTGCTGACTTCGGACCGCTGGGCTGGTTTTCTGGAGAGCACGGCTGTGGGGCTCCACCTGAGCCTGACTTTCCTGTTGCCGGAGGGCGTTTCCCAAATCCATGCGCCTGCGACCTGTCCGGCCTGCCGAAGGGTTTGCGCCGACCTGACCCCGGAGGACGCGGCGAAGGCCCTGAACACGCCTTCCACCGGGCCGGCCCCGTTTTGCACGGAGGATGGCGCAGCCGGTGTGGCCATGCCGCTGCAGGACGGCCTGTTCGTGGTGGCCCGTGACTGCCCCTGTATCGCGAAGTCAGGCCGGTATCCGCCGCTGCAGGACCGCGCCGGCATCGCTCAGAAACTTCTCACCAGCTTCCAGGCTGCCTTGAGCGAAGGTAATATCGGTGGCCGGCGGGCGGTTGAGCTTTTAACCATCCACCAGATGAATCACATTATCCTTTCTCTCTTCCAGGGCGAAGATGAGGCCATGGGACGCTCCTTCGATCTCATCCTCAGCGCCTTGGTCATCCTGTTGGACGCCAAAGCCAGTTGGCTGGCCTACACCGACGGGGCCGGACCGAACCTTTTGATTAAAGGGGATCGGGAGGCCGTAGACCTCTATCTGCGCGATAAAGCCGGCCCGGCCGTGGTTGTGGAACTTAAGAGCGGTAATGTCAGCGGTCAACTGGGGGTGTGCGCGCCGGCCGACGCCACACAGGCGGATTCCTTACTGCCTTTGATGGTTCAGGAATGTCTGATTGTTTTTGAGGTCTACCACCTGTTCCAGGTAATGCGCACCCGCCTGACCCAGGTACTGGGTGCGGTGGGCAGCGCCGTATTGTTAATCGACCGGCACGGTGTCGTCACTTATGCGAACGGGGCTGCCGAGCATCTTCTGGGCCGCCAGGCCCTGGATATGATTGGACGGCCTGCGGCATACGTGCCGGGGCCATGGACCCCGTTTCTGGCAGCGAAGCCTGCGGAGCGGGTTGACGGGCGCCTGGACCCCCTCGGACAGGATCCCGGGTGCCGGTGGGTGGATTGGCAGATAGGTCCCGTGTGGGATGGGGAAACCGCTCTGGGGTGGTTGGTCCTGGCCGATGACCGGACGGATTACCACCGGTGGCAGGAGACGGCCCGGCAGGCCGACCGCCTGGCCACGACGGCCACCATGGTCGGCGCCCTGGCCCACGAAATCCGGAACCCGTTAGGAGCGGCCAGGGCGCTGCTCCAGTTGCTGGGCAGCAAGCGCGAACCGGATAAAGTGAGAGGCTTTGCCGACCTGATATCCCGGGAACTGGACCGGGTTTCCCGCCTTTTAAACGAGTTCCTGCTTCTGGGCCGGCCCGCGGACATAGCCCCCGAGCCCCTCGATTTGGCAGTCCTGCTCCAGGAATTGAGGCCGTTGCTGGAAGGGGAGGCAGCCGCCCAGGGCGCGGAGTTGCTGATGGAGACGGAAACGGTTCCCGCTGTCGCCGCCGACCCGGGACAACTGACCCAGATGGTGTTAAACCTGGTCCGTAACGGTGTTGAGGCAGCCGGACGCCTTGGCCGGGTGCAGTTGACCCTGGAAAAAACGGCGGACGGCGTGACCTTGGCGGTCCGGGATAACGGCCCCGGCCTTTCGCCGGTAGCTATCCAAAAAATGTTCCGGCCGTTTTTCACCACCAAGGTGGGCGGTACAGGCCTTGGTCTCCCGGTGGTCCAGGCCATTGTGCACAATCACGGCGGACGTATCGCGGGCACCAATGCCCCGGGCGGCGGCGCCGTATTTACCATTTACTTCCTGGCTCAAACCAAGGACAGGGAAAACTCTTGCGGGGCGAATGTGGTGATTGCGGCCTCGGATGACATGGTGCGCTATCCTGCCGAACAGGCCCTGCGGGCGGCTGGCTTCAGCGTAACAGCAACAGAGGATTTGGCCGGGGCCGTATTTCTGACGGAGCGCTGTCACCCGGTCGTAGTCGTTCTGGATATCCCGGCCTTAACCAGGCAGGACGTGGAGGATATTCAGCGGGTGGGGCCCGGGGTCCGCGTTGTGATCACCGGTGAACCCGATGGCCTGGTGGGCATGGAAAGGCTACATTACTTGCCGAAGCCTATAGATTACGCCGGGCTGATCTGCAAAGTCCAGGCCTTAAGGGGAGAAGCGCTGGATAGAAACTAGCCGTGGGATGTTCCCGGCCGGGCGATTACTACCCGGGCGATACGGCCCGTTAAGGTTCCAGGGCCTAGCGGACGGACATTAAAGGAGCAGACCGGCAGGCTGCTTTTTTCCTTTTTTCGGGTCTTCTCGTTATTACCGGGCCCTGTTCCGGATCCGTTCCATCTACAATTAGCACCCTGATGCGTGCTGCTGGCGCAAAGTTCACTATTGGTTATTGGCAGTAATTCAACATATCCACCAAGAAATCCTTAAAGTTGTTGATATCTTTATTAAACATGTCAAGTGTTTGATTTGTTGAATATGCCAAATCTTTCATTTTGTCCCATTGGTATGTTATATTAAAATTTTTGTATGATTTATGTCTAAAAGATTTAAAGTCTCGGAGTCTCTCAAGGGTTTGTATAGATATTACCGGACATCTGGTTTCGATGATATCTTTACTCATTCTATCCAGTAATTCTTGATCCAATCCTGGCCTTTGGGTAAACTACCATCTATGTGCTTGGCTATCCTCTCAAAAATACTCTCTATGGCTGAGTATAAGTGCAGCCAATCCTTCTAATTCCGAGTATGATGAATGCTTCCTATTTATAGCTAAAATTCTTTCATTAATATTCTTATCTAAATGATCGCATACATCTTGAATAAAATTGATCTCGGAAATTATTATCTTAATCTCATCTTTGTTTAGCAATCAGTTTTCCTCCTTTCGTGATTCTATCTTTAATGTAATCATGACATTCTTCGATTAGAATTAAATCAACTTTATAGGGCAAAGCTATCGATGACAGCAAACCATGTACCCTGTAAAGGAGATTTTCTGGTAGGCCTTGAACGGCCAAATCGATATCAGAATCGAGTCCAAATGTATTATTGTTAACCAGGGAGCCAAATAGATATACCTTATCCACATTATACTCATTGTACAAAAACTCTGCCAACTTATAGGAGATTTGACTTAGCTCAACAAACCTTTCCTCCTTCCTTAATTCATACTCTTTGAATCTATTTGTCCAATGTTTTCGATATTGTTCAAATTTCGTTTCCATAACGCATCATCCCGCTCATTCAATGTTAACCACCTTAAAAGGACCATTTTGAGAAGAAAAATAGATGGGAATGGTTATCATCAAGATCATATTCAAAGTTAATAGGGATCTGCGTAATTTCTTGATGAGTAACTCAATCCTATAGTTAATATTATTAGCAATGGTTTATAGGCCCTTCCATGCTACCACTATACCATAGAATAGAAAACATGGCAATACCTTGCCGCGATCATGGACGGTGTCCCGTCCTTCGACAACCCACCGGGTTGGTTTTCACGGGCGATCTTCTCCAGACCACTGAACCCTATCTCTCAACACGGTGGGTAACTCGATTGCATGCCTGGAACCATTTCGACAAGCATTGTCAAAACCCTATATCTGTGCCGCAAGAACCGCCCGTGCCTGGGCCGCTCCAGTCAGCGGAGACAGGATTCACAGATACCTGCCCGTTCCTTCGGAACCGGTCCTTCACATGCCGGCTATCGCGAAGGGGAACGTTTTCTTTTTGGTAATGTCTTGTTAACAATATGGAGATATAGAGCTGGTAAAATATATATGGTTGAGGAAGAACTGGGCAAGGCGGGGGCTGAATCGGGCGGTCCCCTTGGAATGCCCGAGGGCACTTCTTTGAACTCCGGAAAGGTGGTAATCGCTTGATGCGAAAAATTTGGCTGGTTTTGGCGGCCGCGGCTCCGTTGTTACTGGCGGGCTGTGCCGGAGGACAGACCAGCGCACCGACCGCGGCTACGATCGCCGCCCGGATGCAGGCGGCCGGCAACAAGTTGACCAGCTATACCGCTGACGTTACGGGAACCACGATGTTCGGGGGGAAATCCCGGACCGTAACGGGTCAGGAATGGGTCCAGAAACCGGATCTTTTCCGGGCGGAAATTACCGTCAACGGGGATACGGTACTTACCGTATTGGACGGCAAAACTATCTATACATACAACCAGGCAAACAACCAGGTGTGGGAGGTGCCCGTTCCGTCCCCGGAAGGAGGGCCAAGTAGCCGGACGCCCGCTCCTTCTTCCGGCAAAGGGCAAACCGGCGGCCGGACAGCTCCCGGGCGGGGTTCCGGCTTTATGGAGGCGCCCCTGCTTACCGGCATGGTGCAGAGAGCCCTGCAAGACTATAATATGACTCTGGCAGGCCGGGACACTGTCGCGGGGCAGTCGACCTACGTGCTTGACCTGAAGCCTAAATCCGGTATCAGTGGGCTCGTAGCTTCCCAGATGAAGCTGTGGGTGGATGCCCGGGTCTGGTTGCCGGTGAAGGTGACTTCGGTGATTGGAGGCAACCAGTTCTCCTGGGAGTTCGATAACCTGCAGGTCAATCCGGCCATACCGCCTGCCGAATTTCAGTTCCAGGTGCCGCCGGGTGCCAAGGTGGAAACGATTACGCCTAAGGGGCTGCAGGTTACGCTGTCGGAAGCGCAGGAACCGGTACCTGGCGGCAATGTGCCGACCGGGGTTATCACGGCCGGGATCCCCACGGCCTCCGGGCAGGTGGTCTTGACCACACGGTCCTAATCCAGTGCTGCGCTGGGAAGGGGCAGGAGCCGGTCAGCGAAAGACAAGAAAGGAGCCGGGCAGAGAACCCGGCTCCTTTCTTGTCTTTCATAGCACCAGGGACAGGGTAAACTTCCGCAGGATGGATAAAATAGCTCATGGATGCCTTCCGGCGTCACCTTTCTGCTTGCCCGCTCCACCCCGCGGGAACAAGTGGCCTTGGCTGGTAGATTATAAGAAGCGGGTGCGTCATATTTGAAAGTTGCGATTATCGGGGCCGGAGTTTCCGGTCTCGCCTGCGCCATCACCTTGGAGAAGAACGGAATTGTACCCGACGTATTCGAACAACTCGGCCAGTCGGGGGGGCGGGTGCCTTTCCACGGGGCTCTCCTTCAATTGATGCAGAGGCCGGTCCCCGATCCGGCCATCGACCTGGCGAAGCGCTATGGCATAAAAATCACGCCCCTCAACCTGATAAATAAAATCGTTATGGTCAGCCCGGGGAATGTCGCCGCGGCGAGAGGCTGGCTCGGTTATTCCTACGCGCGGGGTGCCTCCGCCCATTCCCTGGAGAGCCAGTTGTACGGCAAACTCACGGCGACGAGGGTGCGGTTTAACACCATGGTCGGCTGCGAGGAATTGGCCGGTGATTACGACCGGGTTGTGGTAGCTACCGGTAGCGGCTTTTTCGCTATGGACCGGGGTTACTGGTCCGATATCTTCCGTGCCTGGGCCAGAGGAGCAGTGGTAGAAGGCCGGTTCGACCCGACCGCCATGGTAGTATGGTTCAATAAGGCGTACGCTAATAACGGGTATGGCTATCTGGGTGCCTTTAATGCGGAAAAGGCATCGCTGATACTGATAGTGTCCGACGTCCGGGAAGAAGAGGTGGAGTTCCAGATGGCGGATGTTTTTGGATACGGAAAAAATTTCCTACCGGGAAACAGAGAGTTTTCTCCTGGGGCACAACGCCGGTATTTGCTTTCCAAGGCAGTGTGGAAACATCATTTTTGTCGGCAACGCCGGCGGACTTTTGGATTACATGCTGGGGTTCGGCATCTACTATTCTATAATTAGCGGCGTTCTCGCCGCAGAATCCATTTATGAGGGGTCGTCCTACGAAGAGAAGATAAGGTTTCTCGTAAAGAGAGTATACCAGAGCTATCTGTCCAGACTGGCCCTGAATAATTTCACCAACGATGATTATGATAAGCTATTGGGTATAATCAAGTTGCCGTATGTAAACAGGGCGATCTACGACACTAACATCGATGTACTAGAACTAATCGGCAAGAGTCTGAAGATCGCCAGGAGTAAGCCGGAATTGTACGATAAGTTTTAGCCAACCGTGGCCTGCGGTCAGCGCATGCGGTATCGGGGTCGCTCCGTACTCCCTGATGACCTGTGGTGGTACTTAGGGGCGATTATACCAAATATACTGAGCTAGTTGGCAAAGCAATCGATCGACACCCCGGGAGCAGCGGGGAGAAAGGGAGATATGGAAGGTGTTTAAGGAGTGTGCCGGCCCTTCCAGGGACGAGGGCGGCCAGATCATTGAGGGTCTCATCCCGGAAAAGTATTTTAACCGGCAGCTGGTGAAGAACCTGATCGAGGCTCCCGTGCTGAGCAAGAAGAAAATGCTGGCGGTCAACATGGTCCGGATCGATGCCGCTCTCGACCGGGGCCGGCGGGATGAGTTTGCCCGCCTGGCTGCCGAACGTCGCTTTGTGGAACGGGAGTGGCTGGATTAGCCGGGGAAATGAGCCTGGTTTACGGGGCGCGGGGCTGACAAGGATTACGTGCAGCGCGGGAAAGGATCAGGCCGGCCGGGCAAGAGGTTTGCCGGCCGGCCTTGACTGTTTCCCGGGGGGACAGGCTTATTTCCGTATCTGTTTGTCTGTTGATTCGGAAAACTCGGGGCAGGACATCGGGACATCCTGGCGAAAATACGTGGAAAGAGTAAAGACAGATCTTTCCCCGGAGAAAAGGGCGGATCGGCCGAACTGCGTTTGACGATGACACGCCTTGGACGGACACGGGTGCTCAGGAGCCGGTTCGCGGCCTGCCAGGAGCGAAAACTATAAGGGGGTCAACAGCAATGACGTTTGCCAGCCCGGCCGAGGTGTTTGCCTACGCTATTAGGTCGGAAGAGGAAAGCTTCCGTTTTTACACGGCTATGGCCGAAAAAGCGCCCTCCTACAATACCCGGCAAGTGCTGCATTCCCTGGCCGCAGACGAGGAGCAGCACCGGGGCCTGCTGGTTATGATCATGGGTAACCAGGACGGGGAGATGCCGGCCGGACTGGGTCACCTGACGGCGGCCGAGGAGGCCGGCAATCCTGGCCGGGTTGCCGAAGCCAGGGATGCCCTGGCGGCCGCCGTCGAGCGGGAGACTGCGGCCTATCAGCTTTATTCGGCCATGGCGGCCGAGTATCCGCCGGGCCATATCCGGCGGAGCCTGGAGCAGATGGCGGCCATGGAAAAGGGCCACCAGCACAAGGTGGAGGAAATCCTCCTCAATATGCAGACCGGCGAAGTCTGGTAGGTCTGCCGTACCCAAAGGATGATTAATGCGGGGAGCGGGGAACATGGACACACGTATCGTGGCGGTCGGGGATGCCGTGGGTTTGGTGCTCAGCCACGATCTAACCAGGATCGTTCCCGGTGAGTTCAAGGGGCCGGCCTTCAAAAAGGGGCACGTCATACGGCCCGGGGATGTCGATCTCTTGCGCGACATGGGCAAGGAGCACATTTACGTCCTGGAGTTGGAAGCGGGCGAGGTGCATGAGGACGAGGCCGGAATACGGCTGGGACAGGCGGTGGCCGGACGTGGTATTGCCTGTACCCCGCCGCGGGAGAGCCGGGTCAACCTGGTGGCCGCAGTAACCGGCTTACTTAAGGTGGACGTCAATGCCTTGGAAGAGGTAAATGACCTGCCCGAGGTGGTGCTGGCCACCCTGCCCAATAACACCGCGGTCCGGGAAGGCGAGATGGTGGGCGGTACCAAGGTGATTCCGCTGGTGGTCCGGGCGGAGGTTCTGGAGGCCGCGGAAGGGATTGCCACGGACGGCGTGGTCAGCGTGGTTCCCTATAAGCCCACGGAGATCGGCCTCGTGGTTACCGGCCATGAGGTTTACCA
>Ga0307376_10001347_pt1 | contig 26946 bp, 67 predicted proteins | sample TR2MG_FD_202536 | JGI IMG/M metagenome (GOLD analysis project Ga0307376, IMG submission 202536) | Soil microbial communities from Risofladan, Vaasa, Finland - TR-2 | ecosystem: Environmental > Terrestrial > Soil > Coastal area > Acid sulfate soil | place: Finland: Risofladan, Vaasa | collected...
ATGATGTGGAGGCCAACGATGACCGATAAAGACTTCCCGTTCAGATGTGGACGACACGACGTACCACCACGGATCGCATACGAACTTCCAGACGGTTCAAAGGTTTACAAGTGCGGTGACAAGAAATGTAGGTGGGAAAGAAGCACCCGACCAGACCAAAAGACGAGGGGCTAGAATGAGAAATACACATCCGTTCAAATTACACGAAATAAAAGCAAAAAAAGGAGAAATAACCATGAAAGAACAATATAAACTAATACTAGAAGGTGAACACCTAAAAGATGTTTACAAAGGGCTAAGAACACTAAAAGACACACGGACAATACAACACATAAATGTCCAAGTAAGGATGCAAAACAGGTCGTGCGAACTATGATATTGGGTGTGATATGCGGAATACTCGTTGTAATCCTGGTAGGGCTTATCGGATGTATTGCGATGGCAATCAAAGGATTCTACCGTGTGGAACAATATCAAAAAATGTTAGTGTTCAAATGGGGTGAATACGTTGAAACACGGGGTGCTGGACTACATTTTGTAATCCCATTCATGAACGAAGTTATACGGATTGACATGAGGACAACTCCAACAAATATACCTAAGCAGAAAACATTGACCAAGGACAACATACCCGTTGGTGTAGATGCAGTTTTATTCTACCGTGTTATCGATCCAGTAACTGCCTATCTAAAAGTAAAATCATTCTCCAAAGCTATGGCGTTAGCATCGCCACCCATCCTAAGAAACGCTATTGGAACGGTATCTCTAAACGATCTATTGGAAAAAAGAGAAGAAATCGCAACAAAAATATATGCAGACCTACGAAAAATAACGGATGATTGGGGAATCGAGGTTCTAAATGTGGAGATAAAGGATATAGCCGTATCCAAAGAACTCGAAGATGCAATTATGAGGGTAGCCTCTGCCGAGAGGGAGCGATATGCGAGGTCACAATTATCCATGGCCGAAGAAGAAATCGCATCAATCCTTTTACGTGCATCCAAAAAATATGAACAAGACCCAGTTGCACTTCAACTAAGGGCGATGAATATGCTCTATGAAATGGCCATGAACGGAAAGGCAACAACCATATTCATACCGACTGATTCACCACTACAAATGAACTCTCCAATAGGTGCAATGGGAACGGTGGGAAAAATAAATGGATGTTCTGAGGGTGACGAACTATGAACCAAACCCAACGGGCGATCATCGACAAGCTAGAGGACATTCTCGACCTGAACGCAAACAACAGAACGCTTGGGACAATACTCGCATCTGCAACAAACGTCACGACCATAAAGCAACTGTTCGAGCTAACTGACGAGCAACTATTAACGTCATTGCGGGAAATGTACGGGGAATAGACTATGTTACCTATCCCGACCTTCGCTTACGTCATCGGTGCATCTTTACGGGCATGGGATATGTCCCTATGGGTAATCTTACCGTATCTGGGTGACGTAGCTTTTTCCATTTTTGTATTCGCAAACGTAGAATCGTTAGTGGAGAAATTACGATGAACATAATCATTAAAATACTGATAGCAATGCTCTCGACCCCGTTAGTGGTGTTCGGTCTTTACTTGGCAAGTATAGGTCATATAAATACAGCTTTAATATGCACAACAATCGGATGCCTTTTAGGTGTTCTAGGGTATGCTATTGCGTTAATCTATTATGATAAAAAACAAGAAAAAAAGGTGAAATAAACATGAAAATAGACAAAATAAAAAAAACAGCAACAATTATGGTAATCGCAATCCTCGTAATACCAATATCCACAATATTGGTGGTCGGTGCGGTTTCAATAAATACCATCGCAACTGAAAGTGCATACGGAATGATAACCGAAAAATACGTTGAGAACGGTAAGTTTATATTCATACTAAAATCAGGTGGTTGGTACGGTAATTTCATAGTGGATGCAAATACTTACTACAATCACGACTTAAACGAAACAACAACTCTATACAACGACGGATATGGGCATTGGCAAGATCATCAGATGGATATGTTGGGCCTCCCGTGGTGGTGAAACAATGAAAATAAAAAACTTATTCCATAAACATGATTGGTTGAGATATTCGATAGAAGATGATGAAGGAATAAAGGTATATCATAAATGTAGTAAGTGCGGGTGCAAACATTTTGAATATCAGTTATGGATCGTGAGTGGGGTAATAATTGATATGTTCGATGGCAATGAAATCATATTATTTAACAATATAACTGAAAAATATGAAAGTTTCGGCGTAACTACTGACACCTACTACTCAAAAAAGATAGGAGATACGGTAAAGTTATATCAAAAGGAATGGGGTATGGATATATTCCATACTGGTGAATAAAATGAGAATTTACGACTTCAAAAAAAGAATGTTTAACGAAAACAAGAAAAAAAAGGTGAAACAATGAAAATAAACATGAAAATATTTACGATACCTTTGTTCGTAATACCATTCGTATTAACCGCAGTGGGATTGATTCAAACGGTACTGGGGAAGGACAACTGCCTATCCTTCATCGGTGCAACTGTAACGATGGTCGGGGCTGTATATCTGAGCAAAAGATGGTTCTTTGAAGATGAACCGAAAGAGAAAAAGGGCAATGGTGAACAATGATGGACTACAACAAACTAATCGGAAAGCGTATGGTGGTCAAATCACTAGACCATTTTTCAATAACTTTCGGCAACATTTCAGATTTTGAGAAATATATCCGAAGCCCAGAACTATTGGTAATGATGGGATTACTAACAAAACAAGATGAAAATTACCTATATCTGACCTCATGTTATATGGAGGATTCCGAAGGTAATATGTCCACGGAACAGGAAACCGAAACACACGGGATTCTAAAAAGTGCAATAGTCAGTATCATCTTATCGTCAAAAGAAGGTGAGAGAATCGAGGACAAGGCTATTTATGAAGAATTACAACCGATCCAAGTCGATGATGCAGATATGATGAACGCACCGATGGACTACGGAGATATGTCCGAAGAAACGGTACTACGTGAACGCCTCAAAGACCTTGATGAACTTATCAAAGCCAAAGAAATACGGTTACGGGATAAAGAGAAATACCTAGCACTTAAAATAGAAGAACTCAGGCAACGTGAAGAAGAAATGAACGGGTCGGTGAAATGATGGACACGCTTTTATTATCAATTCTAATAATGGTATTGATGATTATACTATGCTCATCACTCATAATTACCGTATTAATTATCCTATACAGGGACTTCAAAAAAAGACGTACTGCGAACAAAAAAATAGTAATGCCCAAAAACTCAACGGTAATACTATCAAAACACGATATAAGTCCAGTCGAATACAGGGTAATCTACCAATTAAAGGACAAAATGCTTTTCAAAGGTTATGCAATTACAGGCATTGGCCCAGGTGGGATAAGGACTGAAGAAATCATCGACTATTCGAACATGGATGTAATCGTAAACCCAGAAAGCAAAGAACATCAGGGTGTAAGCAAATGAGCGAACCGATCCTAAACATTGACAGATGCCAGACCAGACCCTTTAACGATAAAGACTTCGATAAGATGGTCGAACCCAAACCAGGTAAGCGTTTCCTAGATTTCCACGTTTATGCAACTGCAAAGATGATGGCGTACAAAGAAATGTACCACCACTCAGAACGAATACTCATAAAAAACGAAGGGTACACGGTTGGATTTGCGACAATAAAGAAGATCACGAAAGAAAACTCATGGGAAATGCCTATGAGAAGGGTACAATCAATGACCTTCTTAAACGCAAATGAACGTTTCTGGGAAACACACATGGCAGAACGTTTCGTTTACGAAGAAGTACCGCTGATCGTCCTAGAACTAGAATGGGATGTGGTGCTCGGTGTGTAGTGTTATCCATAATGAAATGACAAACGCCAGAAAAACAAGAAATCTAAAATGGTTCGTCATTGAAAACACAACTGACTGCCAAAAGATATTTACAGATGCGAGGGATGAATATCAAAAGGCTTTCGACGATTTAGTGGAATTAGGTGACAAGGCAGGATTAATATGAGGAAAAATCCAGACGGTAAGGGGTGGGGTCAATGAACTGCCTGACATTGAGTTTGATTATCATATCACAGGGGTTGTTCAATCTAACCTCCAAAATACGTCAGAATGTGATTCAAGTGAGTGAAAAACAAGAGGAATTTGAAATAACAACAACTAATCATATCTGCAAATATGCAGACAGGAATTACGATCTAACTTACTCATGCCAATATTATGTGGGGATGGGTGGGCATATGAAAACAGGAAAAGCACAGGGTTGCAAAAAATTAACCTGCCCTTCCGCCCAACCAACTCAGGATGGTGAAAACTGAGGTGTAGTGCAATAACAAGGGAAATAAGAAACAACAAAAACTGGAAAAAAACATGGAGGGAAATAACCAATGCAAAAATACACAAAAACTGAATCCGATGCAACGATACTGGAAATCGATTCAATGATAGAACATATGAAACTGAGAAAGGAAAGCGTAATAGCAAACACAATCGACCCGTCACAATCTAACTTACTGGATCACGACTTAGTAGAAGAATGGAACGGAAAGACCCAAAAGAAACTACCAAAAGTTAAGGGGTGGGATTAATGCCAACTAAGTTTTTCATTATATTCAATGGCATAATGATGTGTTGTTGGGTGGGTATATTCACTTATAGGTTAGGTGATGGGTCATTAAACCACCTGAGTGCTACTGCCTATACGGGACTATTTGTTTTATCACTTTGTACGGCCTTGATGAACTTAGGTGATTGCAAATGCAAATAAAATGCCCATATTGTAAGATGCTAATGGTCAATGGCAAATGCACGATGGCAGGGATGCCTTGGCACAAGAGAATGGCCTTAGCAAACGGTGGTAAATGATGGGCAACTGTGAAGATTGTGGTTTACCCATAAGCAAGTCACCCTTTTTCGTATGCGATGAATGTTTCGATAAACGGATGAAAAAGGTGAGGGGATGATTAAACTACTACTTATGTGGTTAAAGCACCGCAAACTAAAAAGTAGTGATTGGATCGATGTTAAAACAACTATGGGGTGTTACGGTCCATCGTGTTCAATATGGTGTTGTGCGAAAAAGCACTACTATGACGAAGATGGAAAAACCGTATTCACACTTCATAAGGATCATGGTTTTCCAAGTTACGGATATATAACCGAATACGACGAACAAGGGGAAATAACAAGGTGGGTATATCAGAACGGGAACTTCATATTGAATGATGGAGGTGGTAAATGATGAGTGAATACGAACCAGTGATAAACGCAACTTTTGATGTAATTTCATTGATAGGAATACTCGGCCTAATCATGTTGTTAGTAATCGTACTTATGGTCCTTGTAGAAGTCCTACCAATACTCATGTTAATACTCATGGCAATCGTACTGGCAATAGTCCAAATACCCATGATATGTTTCCTTTACTTAAAATCAAGAATCGAAGATAGGAAAGGAAATAAAAATGCGGACAAGAGTGCAACCGAGGGGTGGGTTTTCAATGCGTAGTCAAGATACACAAAAGAAAGGTGGTAACTGATGGAAAACTCTTACGACAACCTTGTAAACAACGCACACCATTACTCAAAAGGCGGGGAGATAGTAACTGATAGGGACATTATCAACATGGCAAGGACTAAGCGTTTACCGACCCCATACAAAACCAAAACGCCATACAAAGACATCCCCCTCCCCTATCTACTGGCTAGGGCGATCCGTCACTACCATACCGATAAGTTTGAGTTTATCGAAAAGGTTCGGGTGGGTAAACGAATAGATTATAGGTTCAGGGTAATCAAATGCGACCAGACTGGCAAATAGGCATATCTATCTACAAACTTCTTTTGAGCAAAGGAAAGCTAAACGTTGCGATGATAAAAGAATGTTTAGAAAAAGACGGTCTAACTATAACCTCGCAAAAGGTTGGGCAGATATGTAAGGCACACCGATCTATCACACAGGTCGGTAGATGTTACGATATAAAGAAGTGAACCAAATTAACAACAATAAGTATATATACAACCTACGCCATGACTTAGTTAGGGATAACATGACGGACACAAAAAATAACGGAATAAACGAAAGGATACAAATTATGGTAATGGCAATGATCCAAACTATGGGTGTGTGTTTATCATTCATCGGTTGCATACTGACATCTATCGGGTGCATTGGGTTGGAATTATTGGTATTATTACATTCACCTACTCAACTGATTTTCTTTACGCTATCTGTACTGGTAGTGAAGTTTTGGTTTGACGGAGTATCTATATTCATCACTACAATATGGGTGTTATTCCTAATGAATGGGGGTGAGTGGAATGAGTGAAAAAGAAACCAAGGGAAAACAAGATACACGACTACAAAAAGCAATTGACTTTTCACATAAGTGCGGTGACTATTTTTATCCTTTTGTCTTTGCGATTATAATGACAGTAACCTCTTACACCATATGCGGTATTTACTGGTTGCCTGGGAACGATGGGGTAATGCACACGGCCATATGGTCATTCTCAATAATGCTACTAACACTAATCGGAGGGGTAGTATTTTTCATAAGGGGGGATTGGAGTCCCGAAAGAGCTGTAATAAAATCAAACAATGACATATATTACAAGATATGGTATCTAAAATATCTGGAAGCGAGAAATCAAAAACACCCTATTTTAGAAACGTTTTTTGACATAGTAAAAAGTACCCTTTTATTTTCCACATTCGTCATGTTACCAATACTGATCTTGGCTGGGTTAATAATATGGGTTATATTGGCAACAAAATCATTCTTAATAACCATGGGTGTGATTCTAATAATCCTCGTAATTATGGGGATTATATACTCCTATATCAAACTAATTCATACGGTAAAATACGGGTGGTGTAAAAAATGAAACCAGAAATGAAAGCAAACCTAATAACATTTCTCATTAGCATACCGATCGCATCATTATTATGTATAATGCTATTCCTAGACCCAATAATGGGGATAACGTTCCTTTTGAGATTGCTAACAATACTTCTAATACTAGGCATAATTGCTATATTTCTATATCCGTTAAGATTCATTAGGAAGGAACTTATAACTCATTTCAAAAAGAAGGTGAAATAAAATGGACCGCAAAGCAAAAGCAGGGTTGGCAACGTTAGGGATACTCGCAATCCTAGGGGCAATCGCAGGAATCTTCGCATTATTCCTAAAATTCGTATTCAAAGAGGGGGGCGAATAAGATGAACTTCAAACCAACTCAGTACGGGTGGGGAATCATTTATGAAACCATAACTACGGCTATGTTATGGTTTTTCACAATCGGTGGTTTCGCACTTTCTATATTTTACAAAGACAATCAATACATACTGTCTCAATTAATATTTACCGTCACATTCATAACTGGTGGTCTCACATTTTACTGGTCACTAACGATGTTCTTCGGCGGATCATCATTATACGATCGGCGTAAGGATACCTTCTTTGAAACAACACACTTACTGGTTAGAAACGATCATCACTCAATTTGTAGACGGGGTGGATATGATCACCATTACACGACAAAGAATGAGGATGAAGTAACCTGTGAAAAATGTTTGAAGTTGATACGTGAAAACACTCCGAGGTACGGTGATTGCAACTGTTCAAAACCTCTAAAATGTCAAAACATCCACTCACACAACGAACAATGTCCAAGGGATACAATCTGTAACCGTCCTAAACAGCACATCGAAGAATGTCATTACGATCCAACAGAGCAAGGGGCAGAACATAAGGGCGAAAAGGAGGTAGAGTAAGATGAACTTCAAAGACATAAAAAGCATCATCAAATATTACTTTGATAACAGACGTTGGACTTACGCCATAACCATTCCACCCGTATTAACGCTAATTACGAGTTTTATCGGGGGCGATGAAACATTAACTAGGAACCTACTATGGGGCCAAATGGTATTCATACTGGCATATGCCGTTCTAATAATATCAACGAAATGCATCGAAAGAATCTACGGGCATATCAAAGGCAAAAGCATGGGATCACCGTGGGGTGAACCACGTTGAGTAAAACAACTCTAATATTCAGGTTATCGGCAATCACGTTAGTGGTATTCTCAGTAGTCCTAATGTTCATAAACTCATCAAACTCAGTGTATTTCATCCAACAAGCACTTATTGCATCTGAAACCATTTCTGCATTTGCTGAAATATTATTAGTATTTGTGGCACTCCCAACATTCTTAATAATAATCATCGTAGGTACGTTTCTTAACTAGACAACGCAGGGTATCTGTAACCGACCCAACGGGCTATGGGGTTAGGGCAGGTGTGTAAGGCACACCGATTCATCACACAGGTCGGTAGATGTTACGATATAAAGAAGTGAAACCTAAAACAAAGGGGGCAGGGTCATTACCTACCCCCAGGGTGGTTGGAGTTAAGAGAGGAATACTAAATCATCAACTTATTAGATATACTTTGCGATAACTTCCCGATCCGTTCTCAGTGAGATTTTAGAATCAATGGCCTAGCCCTCAAAGTTTCAACCCTTTCTTACTACTATATTAGTGTGGGGTGGTCCTAAAGTTATTAATTAATCAATATATTACCAAGTCTGGTAACAAAGAATAAATACTAAATGTCCATTAGTCCTAGTAGATGGAAGAAAGAAACACTAAGGCCATCAAACTATTCGAGTATATTCTTTTCCAGTCAATAGAACAAAGGACATTCACTCGAATAAAACACCACACTGAACTTTGGAACGATCTAGTCAAAGCAGGGCATCATTGCGAAAATTTACAAGAGGTTCAGGATTTCATAGATGGCAAAAAAAGTAAAGGGTACACCAAATTCCTAAATATGACGTTCCGAGATATGGTCGGAGATTTCGTTTTCAGGGAATCCGAATGGTCAAGAGTTGAAGTACCGATCCCATTTCCAATTTTTTCAGAACAATCCCGAAAATATTTAATCAACGAGAACCCCTCAGAAAAGGAACTCGAAGAACTTTTCCACTCAATAACCCCGCACGAACAATTAGGACCGTATATGTTTATAGGAATTACGAAAATGAAGAACGTTCCCTGGGCGGGGTCTGGCAGACATGAGGTAGCAGTATGGCGAGATGTAATCAATCCAAACGCATTAGCGGAATAGTGGCAATCGCAATCATCCTGAGTATGCTAACAATAGCATGGATTCCATCGTGGACGATGGGGAGCGAAAGAGTAGAGAACATCGAAGTGCTGATGTTCAATCAGGACCGTGATACCGACATAACTCTCAATATGGCAGACCCAGAAATAACAATGGCGGATATGTGGCCTGACCGACCAGACGGTATTTACTACGGCCCAAGCTCACCAGGAAATATCTACGATCTCGACGATTGGATAATGGCCGAAAACGATTACTGCACAGTCGGTTGGTTCTTCGAGGTATCACCAGATGTTGTTATGAGTGGTGCAGGTGAAATGTGGATGAAAGCACCAATCGTAACAAACCCCACTGAAATCAAAACATCAGAACTAAGTATATACAAAGTCACAACCTACAATTTTACGATAAGCTCACTAACAAATCCGATCTACCAAGAATCTATTGCAAGTAATGAAACAAACCCGATCTCCGTAGGTAACGGATATATATCACAATTAGACAACTGGGGAACTCTCACGCAATTAGAAAACGGACCAGGGCCAACTCTAGCAAATAGGTACTACACATTCTACGACATTTACGCACCTATCTACCCAAACACCAAATACTTCATAACACAAAACGTAACGTATGACGCTCCTGCAACACCATTTCACCCAGAAATAAGTTTATCAAACGAAGATATTTCTTACGATGATGTAACATTTACTTACGTTAATGTGGGGGGAATAATGGCTAACACAAATACGGGCCTCCCACTCGATCCAGATTATGCAGTGGTGTTTGTAATAGGACAGGTCCAAGGCAGGGCAATGATACCCATAATAATGTACCCAGGCGATTCAATAAGGTGGTGGGAACTCTTACCTGATATGGGTGAACCCATACGTTGGTATTTCAACATACCCTTATATCCAAACACAGGTCCAACAAACTTTTCGATAAAAAGAACTTTGGTGGGTGTCCCATTAGCGTACTTCAATGTAACCGACGGGGGAATATTTTTCTCAGACCCGTTGGCATACAACGGTTCTTATTACATCGATTACGTGATAACTTACAACGGTCCTTTAAACGGAACAGATTGGCCCGTAACTGTATTCATCCCATGTGTGGACAACGTTACTAATGATGCAATGACGTGGGTGGATATGAGGCTTTACAACGGGACAAAGGTAAGACGTTATAATTGGAGGCCAGGTTTCACACGATTCGGAATAGTCGGTGCATCGCTAGGAATAAACACGGGAACATTTCTTTCCGAACAAATAGACCCCGTACAATATGCAAAATTTTACACGAAGCAGGTGTATTCGTTTGCATCAGGGGAAGGTAAAAGCGAGGCAGGAAAACTTTGGGACGGGGCAGTAAAAACGGTAAAATACACGGGTGGATTAATATGGGAATCCACTGGAATCCCTGCGGGGGTGGATGCCTTACAATCTTTCTGGAACGCAGGGAAAGAAGGTGGATTAACACCAGAAAACATCGGCAAGATAATGAAAGAATTTGCATCAGACGTTTTCGATAATGTAGGGGGTTTATTCCAAAGCGGGATGGAAAACATCACGGATTTTGTAAACGAATTTATCATCGGTGAATTTGTCGATAAAGTCCAATCAGCGTGGGGGACGTTTACGGACTGGATCGGCAACAAGTTAGAAGATTACCTCAGTCCCGTTATAGAAATATTCCACGAAATAAAAGCAATCATCACGGACGTTATTAACGCTCTTTTGGATGGCTTGGAATACGCACTTTCGCTAGGTATGAAACTAAGCTCATCGATAGCACTAGCCTTATCAATACCCTTTTTCGGACTTGTAGGTGGTGCAATACTTTACGTTCCAAAATACACCCGTAAAAATAACCCAGGGTCCGATAGTTACGGACCAAAACTACAAGATTGGGACAGGGCAAGGGGTGATGAGTAAATGTTTGAGGCAGTGTACGACACATGGACTATGCTAAAGGATGCAGTTACATGGTGGGTAATACTTGAGGCTTTATTCTTTACCGTAGTATTCTCATCGGTCACATTCGTCGGAATATACATTTTCATCATAGAACTGCCTGGGATGTTCATTAATTTTGTTATCGGTAGTGTCGAACGGATATTTGCAAGGTTATGGGCGAAACAAAACAATTTCCCAACGCCTATGAAAGATGCGGATGTGTACCACTTAAGCAAAAATCCTAAGTGCGGTTTCATAACCATGTTAAGGGAGGTCCGAATACTCGTAAACCAATGGTTCTTACTTATCCAGAATGGTTCGGCAGTCATCCTATTTTTCTTTATATGGGGTGCAATCGTCATGTATTTCTTTTATGCGATCTCAGAGGGTGCAACTATGAGCAACGGTGCAACCTTACTCAACTACGCCAATGAACTGCTTGAGGTAATGCCATACACGATAATCCTACTGATGGTCGTAGGACTTGCATGGGGTGGTTACACGACGGTTGCGTCTGCATGGAAGTTTTACGAGTTCTTCCTATTCAAAGAGGCTTTATGGAAAAAAGACCCATTCGCAGAAATGAAAATAACTTACAGAAACAGAAACAAAAAAGAGCAGGATGAATAAACAAAATGGAAGGTGTGTTGAAAAGTGGTGGTAATGCGTAACTGGGTTGAAATTCCCTTTATCATCACCAAAGGCACAGGTATTGGTTACGCTATCCTAAGTGTGCCACGGACCACAACTCAACAAGGTCGTTAAATCGGCCACCTTCCCCCTTCAAATAAAAAGGTGAAAAAATGGAAACGGAAACAACGGAAAAGAAGAAAGGACTATTTGAAAACATCAAGGAAACATTCAATAGTTATAACCGAAAACAGAAAAACGCATACCTAGGGTCGATTGCGGGATTGATCGGTGCGTTAAGTTGTTTATTACCGATACCTATAATCGCTATATTTTCTTTCCTAGCGATCATATTCGGTATGCCGATATATTCATTGACACTATCTCTTATCGGAGGAATCATACTGGTACTCGGAACGGTTTTCATAAATACTTCTTTACTTTTCATAAATATAATTAACTCGGAGGATTTACTAATGGACAACACAGTTATCATGCAAAAGCTAGGGATAACCGAAGAATACTATCAAGAACATAAGGAGAAATAATCATGCCAAACGAATATGAAATGTTAAGCAGTGCTAACGATATGCCTTTACCTGATGGCGTATCCGTATTAGCGGAATTCAACTCAGACGGATATACTCTCAAAGCTATCGGGATCGGAAACGATCTAAACTGCATCCTATATAGTGGGTTAGGTTCAAAATACACACCGATGAACGTAGTGATAACCTACAAATACGACGTTTATGCAAATGGACACAAAAAGCAACTCAATAAATTACAACTAAAAGCAGTAACAAAGAACTTCGACACTATGGTCAAAGGACTGTTAGCAACCAAGACTGCAACCGCCCAGATGTGCAAAGCAGGGTTTGAGTTACAAAACGAGGATTGATCCTATGCCGATAGACCCAACTTCTTTCGTTATGATGGTATGTTCTATGGTGTGTTTAGGCACAGCAATACTAGTAGGTTGTGCAATCGGATTAATAATATTCATACGCAACCGACAAAAGAAGGAACAAGCCGAATCCCTCAAAGAACCAGAAAAAGAAGAAATAGTCGAAATAGACGACCTCGAAGAAATTTAGGTGAACTAAATGGAATTAAAAACCAAGAAATTAATAACCTACATAATATTGGCAATCATGTTCATACCAACTGCATATTACACATACGGGTTTTTCGCAGTAGTATCGCATGACGAATATTTAGAGGATGTGACCGAACTACGTGAAAAATACAACATCGGTAATTGGTTCAATATTTTCTATATAATAACCGCACTAACGCCAATGTTAATAATGTTCCTTCTAACTTCATTATCAATGTTTATATTTGGTTACTTGGAACTGAAAAACAGGGTGAACTAAATGGAAATATGGCAATTCTGCTTTATCGTACCGTTAATAATATTCGCAGGTGTAGTGGTAATGGGAATTATCCTAGCGATAATATTATGGGTAGTAGCCAGAAAATACCGACAAAAGAACGATTGGTCGGATAAGGGTGAAATTTACATCAATACAATAAAGTCAAACATAGACAGGGCAAAGGAAATATCGCAAATTAAAACGATACGGAATAATCCCGATAAATTCAACCCACCGCAACCACCTTTCAAGCATCACGGTCAGGTAGATTTTGGCGATCTCGTAGGAATTGCCATAAACGACGGTTCAGGATTATATGACCTATTATTCCCACCACCAGACCGACTGCTTTTAGTCCCAACGCAATTAGTAACTCACCGACTATTCTCGGAAATGGTCATCGACTGTAACGGGTGGACAAGAATAGGCGATCTATACATACCAATCCCAAGACACGACCAAGCAGAATATCATAGTGCATGGATGAAAGCAATACTCAGATGGTTTGAGGAACAAGCTCTAACGCCACAGTTTATAATGGCACTCAGTAACGGTCTTGAAAGCCAGGCAAAAGCACATCAGATGAATCCGCTAGTCAAAGGAATGTTGGAACGGGTCGCAGATATTACGGGGGTGAGAAACAATGAAAATGAACGCAACTAAACTAATTGAATTGTATTATACTCTCGTATCTGCATTAGGTCCAAGGCTACACCAATTAATATTTTTTGGATGGATATTCATAAACACGGGAATAACTATACTATTCATTGTTGGGATGGTCGCAAAGGAACTAATCGCAGGAAACATCAATTTCCTTTTAGACTGGGGAACTGCAATAAACGAGTTTTATTCATTCTACATCGTACCGTTCTGGGCGGGGTTACTTACGTTCTTTGCTATCTCAATACCAATAACTGCAATCATAATCGGAATAACTGTAATAATCACAATCCTAGTATTGGTGTTCATATACAACGTAGCTTTTCCAAAGATATACGCAAAGATAATCGAAAATACCATTTTAACCGATGAAAATGATAACGAGATAAGGACCATCAAAGAAGTAACCAACACAAACGGTCCTTACATCGGGCGGATGCTTTACACAAACGATTCAACGTATTGGCTAAACAGACTGATCGACATATTCCCGAAAATAGTATGTAAGATAAAAAAACAGGAATGGACCGAACCCGATGACCGCCTGGAAACAAGGGGAGAACTCGCAATGGATTACGTATTCGGTCTAAAATCATTCGCTAGGGCAATTTTCATGGGTATAAAAAAGGATGATCGGTTCGTTGTAAACTCAGACCAGATAATAGAACGTGGTTGGTTCGACGCAACCATAGAATCATTACCAAACTCATACCAAAGCAACGAAGGTATCAGGGACACGATGGAACTGCCACAACCCATTGGCTACGATAACGCACTCTTAAAGAACGCATCTAGGGAGGCACTGGCAAACGCACACGATGGCGTACATGGGGCATTAAAGAGCAACGCCGATCTATGTTGGCACAAAGAACGAAGTAACGTTTACCTCGAACCAACTCCCGAAGAAATAGAAAGAAACAGGGCAGAAATGCTAGAACCAGGGACTAGGCGGTTGGCACTCATCTACATAGACCGACGTATAGATAAAGAAATAAGCGATGAGGATTACATCGAAATAGAAGGGGGATTCAAGTAATGCCAGTTGTTGATTATAAATTCGACGACCCGATGTTTTCCATACTTAACGACCTATTCCAGAAATGGCAATTTCGTAACTCATACGAATCAGGGATTGCGTTGGCACATCATTTAAACACATCAATCAAGAAATCGAGGGATTTCAGGGAAAAAATAAACGCAAAAAAGATAGCATATTCTTTAACAAAAGACGACCTTATCCTGATAAAAAAACAGGAAACCGATAAAGAAAAAGAACAACTACTATCCTTAATGATGGCTAACCGTGATCTGGCAATGACGGAAATAACTTATCAAGACCTACATGAATTAACGCCAGTAATCATCCAACTGATAAAAGATAATGCCGAACAAGGAGGGTTATAGTGACCGAAGAATTTACTCAACCCAACATGATCGACCCTGCAAGTATGCTATATATGATGCGTACTCAGGCAATCGCATTAGATTCAACTATCGGAAAAATGGGGGGGTCTGCATACCACATATATTCTTTAGCAGTAATGTGCGGGGGTAGGGTAAATGAACAAAAGACCTTTCTGGTAAGAAATAAAGAAGGTAAACCGATAGGTGAAAAAACGGATAAGGTAAAAACATCAGGATTTCTGGCAACCGAAGAAATCATAAATGGATTAGACCCAGAAAGATCGAATGACATAGAAAAACTAAAAAGATACCGTGATAAGGTTTTTGTAATCGCTAGGGAAGAATCGAAACACGGACTACTACCTCCAAGGAAAGACACAGGTATGGATGAAAGAATACAGGGGCTAAAATACCATTTATGGACAATACTGAACAACCGTGAAAAAGCAAAGATGAAAAAAGCGATCAACCACAACAAGATAAAGAAGTGGAAGAAACCTAGGGTACTTCTCAAAAGGCATCTGGATATTAAGGTGTAATCATGGCATACGAACCGAACAACGAAAAGAACTCAATAATAAACGCACACGGTACGATACTCCATAAATTATACATGGGTTACATCGACATCTTGAGATACCCCGAAACAAGGAAAAAAGCATCTACACGGGAACTATGCAACGTACTGGAACATATCCAACTTGTATTCATTATCTCAAACGAATCAAGGGCGTACATCAACATCCTACAAAATGCAATACGGGATCACGATATAACAATGGGGGAAATAAACACTTTACAGGATGATTTAGACTTCATAGCCGAATTAATACGTGCAGAATTTTCAGCAAAAATGGACAACGATAACCTTGTGTTGCTAAATTCATCAGTAGGCGTCGGTCCTGCCGAGGAAAAGGTGAACCATGTATTTTCTGAATGGTGAAGTCAAAGAAACTCTTAAGGCAAACCTACCTACAAAAGTATTAAGGCGAGGTAAGAAAAAAAAGATGGACATAAAAAGAATAATGAACCATCATTTAACCGACCCTGGGGGAATTATTCTTCTAGTTGGGCGGTCAGGTTCAGGAAAAACTTTAACAGCTTCATTAATGGCATGGAAATGGGCGGAAGAAGGTATCGGAGTTTATACGAACCTCCCGATCATAACAAAGCACCCATTAATATTCCGTGTTTCAAGTCTATCGGAACTAACCGAATTATCTAGCAAATCTCCAAAAGGTAGGCGTAATATATTCATACTCGACGAAGCAAACATGAAATTATCTGCAAGTAGAAGCACGACCACAACTGCTAGGGCGATGAAAGACTATGCGAACAACTACTCTAGGAAAATATCTAATGGTTCGATAATGCTGATATATCAAAGTGCTTCACAACCTGCACCGATATTCAGGGAGGGGGATGTATTAACCGCAGTAATCACGAAACTATCAAAAAATATGATGGAAATAAAGTTTGAGAACGGGGTTACCTTCACACTATCCAACATACCTTTGCCCGATAAAGCCGACATGGTGGTAAATTCACGTGGTCCTGCATCATTCGTAGTAGATTTTGAACCCGAAGATTTAGATAACTACATCGCAAAATACCAAACAAAAAGCGATCCCACGCTAGAACACCTAAGGGCAACAACTCTCAGATTCTTAAAAGACCTCAAAAAGAAGGAAAAAGAAGAAAAGAAGAACGGTGGAAGGGCGAAACGGTCAGGATCGGCACAACTTATCGAGTTAATCAAAGAAAAGGAATCAAAAGGCGAGAAACTACCTGACAACAAGGAATTAGCGGGGATGTTCGGATTGAACACGGATTCGGTGGCAAGTATCAAGAGCAAGACAAAAAGATTAATACGGGAAGGAAAACCATGAACAAAGCAAAAGTGCATTGGGTGGATAAATACTACCAACTAAAATATATCCGTTTGGCATTATGCGGAAATATCGACGGTAAATATTTTTCACCATACAAATCGGACGTAACTTGTTTAAAGTGCTTGAAAGCATTATCGAAATTACCTACTGATAATCTAGTTTCTAATAAAGTAGATCGGCCTAATATGTCGGACAGCCCCAAAGTCCATTATCCAGATGTAATGTGTTCAAAGGGACAATGGTCTATCTGCGGATCATCTAATAACAACTTATCGGGTTTTATCCCGTTCATAAACTGTAAAAAATGTTTAAAATCACTTAAATTAAACCTAGAAATGCAGTTAAACGATAACAGGTGGGGTTCATGGGGCGGTATGAACGAAGATTTACAAGACAAACTGAATAGGATAAACAATAAACTATCGGAAGGAAAACCATGAAAGGGAAGTGTGACTTAGGGAAACACATCGGGCTACTAGAAACAATCACCGTCGAGTGTTATACTTACAACAAAACGAAAGTAAAGACACTCAATGTTTGCGTCAGTTGTGCGGATTATCTCAGAACGGACAGCGGGAAGCGAAAATTCGGGTCATCATTCAAGATCATCGAGGATAAATTAGAAAGACGAGGGTGAAAGAATGAACAAAGCTATCGTATTCTTAGCAATCGCCACGATCATGCTAGTCGGTATCCAATCGCACGAAGTCGGTGTTTACAAAGACGGTGGAGATTGGGGTACTGGCGACAGTCTTGAGAATTACAATAATGCAACCAAAGAGGTTTTGGAATTAATCAACGAAATAAAAAACGACCCATCGACCCTATTACAACCGAAAATAATCATTTACTTAGTAGTTACAACGTTACTGGCAATAGTGGTCGTGACTATGGTCGGGTATGAATTATATCAAGACTTTAAAAGGGAGAAGTCCAAATGAAATCAAGAAAACCCAAAAGGTCCGTTGATAATTTCGTAGATGACATAACGCAAAAACACACAAAGAAGATCATCGCATCCGCATTGGTATTCACGTTATTGGTATTGGGGGGAACAATCTTTTTCTTTACTCAAACAGACCTCGGAAACACCCTATTGGAAATCGGATATTATTCAGAAATACAAAACCACGACAGCGGGATAATAATCGACAACACTCTAACAGACGACGGATATATCCGTTATCTGGTAAAAACGGACAATGGGCAAGTATGGGTAGATGGGGGCGAAGGTCACGCAATCGGTGATAAAGTCGATATAGTCCAATACGGTGAGGATGGCCCTTGGTCGATAGATAGGGGTGGATATGTTTATTGAAGGTGAGAAAAAATGAACAACAACGATCCAATAAAAACAATGCAAGAATCAATGAAAAAATGGATGGGATTCCTATCTTTAATGATGTCAATAGCATTAGCCATATTCGTTGGTATCGACCTATACCAAACCGAAACTCTAACCGCAGACGGAATAGGTCCAGTGTGTGTTCTAGCAATAATGGGCGTGGGATTCCTAACATTAGACAAAATACGATCCATCGAAAAGAGATTAAGAACTTTGGAGCAAACCAGATGAAAAACCTCTCAGTTATCGAAATCTTTTGGTTTCTCATAACCCAAGCCTTTGCGGGAACACTTATCTTAGGGTCATTAATCTATGCAACCCAAAACACCGACAAGATACTCTTAACGCTCTTACTTTTCATCGTGGTAATGTTTATCTCAGGAATAACAATACTTATCCAAAGGTTCGCAATAGGATTCACCACACACCACGAAAACCCATCAATAACAACCATGTCCGTAGTGACTGCAACTATAACCCTAATGCTAGTCGCAGGACTTATCCACTCACTAACAGACCACCTATTCATAAGAACAATAACAGGACTAGCGTTTTTACCATTATATCTAATCCCAATATTCGGTTGGTTCTTAGCAACTTACAACAATAACCGTAAACTTGCATACAATGGCATATCCTTTGGGATGTTCAGTATCTTCGTATCGATCCTAACAATCTCGATAACTTCACTATTCCTTCCAGACAACCGTTTATTCCAATTAACCGTTTCAGGTCCAATAATAGAAGAACTGGCAAAAGCAATAGTGGTGATCGTAGGTATCGCATTAATCAAAAAGAACATCAAAACATCCGAGTTTATAACCTTCGGAATAATGGTGGGAATCGGGTTTACCATAGTAGAGGATTTTGCTTACATAGGAAACGGTATCTACGCAGGGGATTGGTACACGACATTCCTTTTCAGGGCTTTATCAATTCCTCTACATTCAATCGGCCCAGGGCTAGTCGCATACGGGTTATCTATAAACAACAAGCGAAAAGCCATGTTAGGGCTAATATTCGGGCTTTGCACCCACGTGCTATGGAACGCTAACGCTCTAGGTTTTGACAGTCTTATCGACGGGAACGAATACTATCTGTATGTGTTTTATTTGGTCGCATCGGGGATGAGTTTACTATACTCGGCAATCGTACTAAGGATGGCAAATAACCAAGTATGGAAATGATTATTAGCAATAACGCAATACCTAATCCACCTACTACGGTGTGCATCCCCTAGGGTCGGTTAGTTTTTCCCTTACCGACCCAACCCTTTTTGATAAAAACCGCCACCAACAATTATATATACAACCTACGCCATCACTTAGTTAGGGATTAAAATGACGGACACAAAAAACAACACGGAAATCGAATACAACGTATGGCATCCGAACCACTCACCAAGGCCAAACTACACTTTTGAAAGAGCTATGCGTGAAGCAATGGATGTAAGGAACAAATACCCAAAAGGGGAAGTTTTGATAACTGAGGATGTTATGGTAAACGGAAACACCAAAACAAGCAAAAAAGTTATGATCCTACGGCCAATAAAAATCATGAACGAGGGGTGGTGAGTAAGATGTCGGACAAGCAAACAACAACTGAATATAAATTAACCGTTGTCCAAAGCGGGGATACGTTTGTAAGTACGATTGATATGCAAGAGGTTCTAAGGGGTTTAGCAGACTTATTCGATATTAATGGTGATACCGAAACAGACGGGTATCTCTATGTTAAGAACACGTCTGGAAAGCCTATCGCAGTATGTTTGGAGGAAATGGAGGTCGAGTAAGATGCCCGACAATACATTCATTCACCCGTTCCCAGAACCACCGACCAAGTGTTCACGGTGCAAGGTAGTATTCCGTGAGGGTGCAATCACACTCTCGGTAAAACGTAGCTACGAGATCAACGAACGAGTTTTCTCAAAGACCGATGAACTATGCCACCGATGTACGGACAAGCTCGACAAGTTTTTAAAAGGCGGTGAGTAAGATGTGCATGGACGTTGGCGATAAGGTTTTTTTACCGAGTGGCGGGGTAAATCCAAAGGTCGGATATGTCACCGAAGTGATGCGTTACGATCAGATAATGGTAGACTGGGGAAACGGGGATCTCGAACGCATCCACCGAGCAACTGTAACTAAGATGGGTGATGGTCAATGATACATCCATCGACACACCGACATAACCGAAAACAACTCAGGGCATACCGACAAGCCTTAGATAGATTCGGGCGTAACAACTCACGGGCGGTGGTATAAGTGCAATCAGAATTATTCATCTGCCCAGATGCACCCAAGGGATGCACGTCACTGCAATGCTATCATAAACTACCACACACCCACATAGTAGATTGTGATTCAGACGGTCCTACGTGTGGGCATAAATGCAAGACGGTGAAAGCATGAAACCAGAAACGAAAGCAAAGGTAGTATTCTTTGGGTCAATAACTGCTCTAATACTAATCGGATTAACTGGTTTAATAAATCCATCGATGCCAATCGTAATAATCATCGGAATACTCTTATTGTCGTTATTAAGTGCATCGATCTTCGGTTTAAAGATGGCTTACGATGAATTAGTAATGTATTATAAATCAAAAGGCGGTGAGTAAGTTGCATATATGCGACCCGATAAACACAAAAGAGATCATCGACAGTTTCAAAGAGCGTTTACGAGCAAACGTAGTAATATGCAAAAAGATAGACTACGGTGATGGTTACGTGGAGAAACTAGAACTCGATTGTAACGAAGGGGTGATCCATCAGATAGGGTCGTGCGGTAACGACAAGTGGATAGAACGCAACGAAACGGGGCAAGTCGTCGCATACTTAGAGAACGACAAATTCCTATACTGGAAAAAGGGCCAAGGTCCAGACTACAAAAAGGGTGAGAATCAATGAGATTGGATGACTACTTAGAATCGAAATTACCAAACCTAGGGAACATTTTCAAAAAGCACGTTTTCAACCCTATCGATGTTTGGGTGAACAAACATCCGAAATTGGTGGGGATAACATTTATAATGGTAGTTATTGTTCCGCAAGTATTGGGTGCTACATTCTATGCCTTTGCGATAGTAATCTCAATCTTGGCAGGTATATTAGGAGTGATGTAAAATGAACCCAACCGCAATAATCATGTTATCCCTCGTCACTCTACTTATGTTATTCCTAATCGTCATGATAATTGTCTGGATAAGGGTGACGATATGGGCATTTAAAAAACCAGACTTTTACTGTAAAACCTGTTACAATGACGGGTACGTAGGTCAGGTACATCAAGACAAAGTGGGCAAATACCACACAACCGAGTTATGTCCGTTATACAAACATGAAAAAAAGGGGGAGAATCAATGAATGATTTTATTCTGGGTGCAATGTTCGGATGGGTGATCGTCATATTCCTTTTCTCTATGGTGATGGCAACGAACCACATATTAATACCAAAAATAAGAAACATATTGGAAAAGGGTGGGCAAAAATGAATCCAACTACAAACTTCGTATCAATAAACAAGGCTGTAAAACGCATAGAGAACGCAATATGGTGTAGTGATGACCGAGAGGAATTACTCGCAACCATTGAAGATATACTCGAACAAGAACTAGGGAGGGCATGAAAATGGATGTAAGAATACACGATTTAAAATCAACACTCGGAAAGGCATGGCAAATTGCACACGAACTATCGGAAGATGGTAAACTACCAAAAGAAATCAAAATGGGAATAATTGGTGTGGAAATGGCGTTGATCGATGCGGTTAAAGAAGGTGAGATAGATATGTTACATCAGGGGGTCGCACGTAGAACTCATATTAGTGGTGGTAAGTCTAACGCCAGTCCACCTTCGGGGGGTGCTGACGTTGAGTAAGGAAACATATTACGTTCTTGAAAGACAAGAGCCGATTTACCAAAACCCATTGACAGGAGATTTTGATTATGAATGGTCCGAGGTCGGAGGCAGTCGGTCAGAAAAACCAACTGATGTTGGACACAAGAAAACGTGGAGATGCGTTGAAGTAACAACCACAAGAAATGTTGTTCCATCTGTCGCCCAAAGTCCAGACACAAAGGAGAGTGAGTAAATTGAGAGTAAGATTAACAAAAGATATTTGTTATTATGGTGGAGAAGTCAAAATAGCAAAGGGGACAGAAGGAAACATGGTAAGTCCAGATTATATGTGGAATAATCCAAAACAATCATCCGTCTTTGTTAAATTCGATGGAACAGACAAGAGAAAGAAAGGTGAAAACGTATCAATCAAATCACTCGAAAAGATTGTTCCATCTGTCGCCTCACCAAAGGAGGTTGATTCCAATGAGTGACACTTTAACAGAAAAACAGATATTACTTCATGGTTTAAAAGAAATCAATCAAGAAATAACAAGACACGAAAATATTATTCGAGTTCATCCAGACGATCTTTATTTTAAACTTCAATTGAACCATCTAAAAGAAGTTAGGGAATCGCTGAATAGAGCAATCGATGTACGAAATGAGATTGTTACATCTATCGCCCAAACTACGTCAGAAGGGAGGGGCTGAGTATGGGTTGTGTTTATTCGATTCATCACATCATTGTTTGTTCATTAAGTGGGCAACAATGTAGTGATACACAATCTGGAAAAATAACCAAACCAGATTGTAAAAACTGCGATGATTATATTGCATGGAAAAAATCAGGAAAGACAATCAGAGATTATCCTGTTCAGTTAAACGCCAGTCCACCATCGGAGAGTGATTCAAGTGAGTAGCCATAGATTCTCATTAACTTGTGAGAATGGAAAAAGACCAACAAATATTCTGATAGAAAAATCTGGAATGATATACATTCAATACGAGGGTGATAACACCATTCACCGTTTTGTTCCATCTATCGCCTGTCCATCAAAGGAGGAATCTCAATGAGTGATAATATAATAATACCTCGAAGGGAAGTATGGCTTTTTGCTATTGAAATGGAAAAAAAGCTATTACAGAACGATTATAAAAGTCATTGGTCAGGTAGTGATTTCAGATACCTTTTCAATAGAATGAATGAGGAAATTAGTGAGTTAAGCGATACGGTTGATTTCATAAACGATAATGGGAAGGGTTATCAAACCATGTTAGAGGCAGTAGATGTCGCTAATTTTTCCATGATGATATGGGATAATGCAAGACATAGGAGAAATTCCGTTCCATCTATCGCCTGTCCATCTTCGGAGAGTGATTCAAGTGAGTAAATGTGTTTGTGGCCATCATATGTTTGCTCACGATGTTGTTACAAAGCAATGTGAAATTTGTACGTGTTCGGTATTTAGAACACTTGAAATGGAAAAGTTTGTTCAGTCTAACGCCTGTCCATCAACGGAGGGGTCGGAATGATTCATATCATCAATGAAAAAAAACCACATTTAACATTATGTGGATATTCTTCAAGATTACATACGACGGTTTATCCATTTTTAAGAAACAAGGCAACTTGTAGGGTCTGTAAAGAGATCGTTCAGTCTAACCCCTGTCCATCAACGGAGGGAAAATAATGCAAATCACATTAACAGATAGACAAATTCTTCTTTTAGAACACTGTGTAGATTTAAGGTTTTTACGTGGAACGGAAACACTAAAAACCGATGATGTTCAAAAATTACAATCAATGAAAATGAAATGTAGGTGGGTATTGGGAAAAAGACAGACTTTAGAGAAACACGACCTTGTTCCATCTATCGCCTCACTAAAGGGGAGTGATTCAATTGAGTAAATTAGTTGGAGATACCGTCATCGATGATGATGGAATCGTAACACATATAAAAATCGAAGAAAATTACTATTCTTTAGAGAAATCCTTTGATGGAAATGGATATACAAGATACCGACAAGCAAACGAGAAGGTAAGAAAAGCGTTTGTGATGATCGCAAGGGGGGATTTTCAGAAACTTCATTCTTTATCTAATGAATTAGACAAATTTGTTCAGTCTAACGCCCAAACTACGTCGGAGGTCGATCCCTTTGAGTGAAGAAATCATTTGGAGAAAATGTTTCATTCCTGATTGTGAGGAAATGGTAGACATCCCAATCGAATACAGGGACAATCCAACGGTTAAATGTGCTTGTAATACCCATCTTCCACAATTAATATTTAGAATGACGTTTGGTGTTTTACTTCATGCAAAAAAACATGGTGGAATCAAATCAATATCTATCAAGGAGGTCGATTAAATGGATGATATGATGATCGATGAAACGGGTAATGCCATAAATTTTCTTCCTGAGGAAATAACAACATTTCAGAAGATAATGAAATCAGTATTCTGTAATAGTGGGCATACTTATGTTATAACAATCAAACATCTAAGTGATTCAAACAAGTTGATAATTTATCGAGAATTATTAACTTCATCGAAATATGCAAAATGTCGTTTCCGTGGTCATAAAATAAAGATGGTAACATCTGTTCATTCTGACCCATGTCCATCAACGGAGGATGAATAAAATGGTTGTTTGTATATGGAAACAGAATGATTGGGGTGGATTTTACGAAACTTCCTGTGATTACACATTCGATTTTATAAACGATGGTCCAAAAGAAAATGGATTCATTCATTGTCCGAAGTGCGGTAAGAAGATCGTTATAAATGACCCCAGTCCATCAAAGGAGAGTGAATAAAATGTTTTACAGTATTTCCAAGAAATTTAAAGAAGTGGAAATAATGGACAGATTTGGTGGTATGACAATATCATTCAAAGATATTGAAAAAATACACAAAGAAATTGTTAAGATTAACGCCCAAACGGAGGTTGATTCCGATGAGTGAATACAACGAGTGTACGGATTGCGGGAAACCAATCGATCCGCTATACAATCTATGTAAGGACTGCCACGAAAAGAGGGCCGATGCGTTTTGGAATATGCGTAAGAAATCATCCGAGGAAATGTCAAAAGACCCAACGGTAAAAGAAGAAATCGAACAGATAAAACAAAAAAGATGCACAATGAGGGAGGGAAAATAATATGGTAAATCCAAAAACAATAACAATATTCGTATGCAGTAAGTGTCAAAAGGAATATATGACATTCACGGTTGCAGAAAGGTGTTGCACCAAAAAAGCGGAGGGAAAACAATGATCGAAATACCATTTAATAGCTGGTCAATGATAAGAATGTATGATAACCAAAAGACTTGCACATCAAGAAACGAACAAAAGGGAAAAGTGGGTCAGCGATTTCAATTAACTGACATAGAAGGAAATCCTTTACGGACATACAAGATCACCCACGTTATCCAACTACCTTTGCATTTCGTAGCTATGTTCCTATACAAAGAAGAAGGTGCAGAATCGCCAGGTGAGTTTATCGAAGAATACAATCGTATCTACAAGAAAAGACGTTCAAATGGATTCGACCCGAACAAGGTCGTATGGGTACATTTCTTTATGGAGGTCTAAATGTTAGCTCTAACCTTATTCGATGATGCAATTACAACCATCATAGACGCATCGTGGGATTGGTTACTAAGTAACTGTTGCCTATTCTCATCTATCTTCCTTATTTCAATCGTAGGGATAGTTTACATATCGCTCAGATTGGGTGGTTCAAATTGAATATAAAAGAGTGGGCATGGTTAATTGCAGGGACGGGAATAATCTCATTAATAGTATATCCAATGGGTTTCATTTTAATGGCAATCGGGGATGCGACCTATGGTGCAAACACGATTTCAAACTACTATGGTTGGACATACGAACACCTCTATGTATTCATGGGGTGTTGGGTAGCCCTAATCTTATTATCGAGATTTGTAATATTCGCAAACACATCTGGTCCATCCACATTCAAAAAGGAGAGTGATTCAAGTGAGTGAGAAAATAAAACAGGCCCAATTCAAATTCGATGAATACTGCAAAAAACACAAAATAGAAAAACCCACAAATCGTGAGTGGATAGCGTTCTATAACGGATTCATTGCGGGACTTACTGAGGGGGAATTAGAATGACCAAACAAAAGAGAAACCGACCAATATGCAACTACTGTTATCGTCCGATCCGCTACCTATCGTCAGCACAACTCGTAGAAGGACGGGCTAGGTATTACAGTTGCCCATGTAATAATCTTAAAATAAGAGTAATCATCGAGAACTACGACCCAAGGGAGAACACAAAAAGCGACAAATAGTTTTAAATATAATGCCATTTTGAAATTAGTTATATATAAAAGCTACGGTTCAATGGATTATATACTCAGGCAAACATCCCAGTAGTATGAACACCAAGTTGTTTGCGACCTTTGTCGCACTGGCTTTCATCGTATCTGGGATGGCTTTCATCCAAGCACCACAGGTAAATGCCTTCAATGGAGGCGTACCTGGTGCATGGACTGGTACATACAGTGCGGTGATGAACGCAACCGAGGATGTATTCATCCTTTTGGGTGATACAAGCACCCTCCTTTCTGAATATGCAGGGACAATCACAGTCCTAGCGATCACCCTTGTCATCGTGGCAATCATGGGC
>Ga0307376_10001348_pt1 | contig 26910 bp, 48 predicted proteins | sample TR2MG_FD_202536 | JGI IMG/M metagenome (GOLD analysis project Ga0307376, IMG submission 202536) | Soil microbial communities from Risofladan, Vaasa, Finland - TR-2 | ecosystem: Environmental > Terrestrial > Soil > Coastal area > Acid sulfate soil | place: Finland: Risofladan, Vaasa | collected...
TATTCAGACCAACATCCTTGATGGAACCTAACACCATTACATTCCAAAATAATGGGGAATCAACACCAATCATTGAACTCAAGGCAAATGGAGACATTTATGTCAAGGGCAATCTGATTGAGAACGATAAGGAACTTGTAGATGCTATGCGAGAGTTTGTAAGCAACAAACGGGGGTAGAATGACCGATAACAGAGATACGGCTCAAAGATGTCGAGTTTATCGTTCAAAAAACTTGACAAATGAGCCACAATGTTCAACAAAATGAGCCGTTCAGTGACAATGAACGTCCATAGATAATGAACATTTAAAAATATAACGTATATTTGTCCCAATGAAAGAAAATGTTAACATAGTGAATCGAAAGGCAAAGTACGAATATGAGTTCATGGACTCTTATCAAGCGGGTATTGTCTTAAAAGGTATTGAGGTTAAATTCATCAAAGATGGCCGGTTATCGTTTGCCGATTCTTATTGTATCTTTCAAGACGGAGAACTATTCCTAAAGAATGTCTCCATATCAGGTATTGGTAATGACAATATTAAACAAGACCGAAAGTTATTACTTAAAAAACAAGAACTAAATAAGTTATTGAAGAGTTTAGATAAGGGTTTAACAATTATTCCTTATAGGGTTTATAATAAGAAAAACCTGTTAAAAGTTGAGATTATGCTTGCTCGAGGTAAAAAACTACACGACAAGAGGGAAACAATCAAATCACGAGAGATTCAAAGAGAACTTAAAGAAGATATACGAAAAACTTAAATAAAGATATATGAAAAATTTAATAATAATATCACATCCAGACAAAAAATCTTTTTGTTACAATGGGATTTATAAAACCATTTTAAAAACCTTAAAAAAAAACAAGGAAGATATTAAAGTTCTTGATTTATATCGTGATGATTATTCTCAATCAAGAAAAAAACTAATTAAAGGTTATCAAGAATCTGTAACTTGGTCTGATAGAATTTATTTTATATCTCCAGTTTGGTGGTTTAGATTAACACCAAGATTAGAAATCTTTTTTGATGAGATAATGACTCCGGGATTTGCATATAAATTTGTACCAATTATTGGTAAATATGCGTACCCCAAACCATTCTTAAAAGATAAAAAGGTTAGAACATATATTACACATGGAGCACCGTCGCTACCAGTTATTACATTATATTTAAACTCAGTTAAATTAAGATTAGTTATGGGGGTATATTCTTTCGTATTTGGTTGGAATTTAAATAGATGGACAAAGACTAAACAATTTTGGTCAATTCCATTTGTATCTGATGAAAAGAGAGCAAAATATTTAAACTCAGTAGAAAAAGACATCATTAAAGACATTAAAAAAGTTAAGTAAAGTTGTCAGTTTAAAATTTGTGACTTACATTTGTAGTGTTGAAAGACAAACCGTTATTTGAAATGTCGGAAATAATTTAGTACCGATGCCGCTGTGGTGGAATTGGTAGACACGAGGGACTTTAAGGGTAAACACGAAGTTTTCTAACCTTATCTCTTCCGTTTACAAAATTGAGTGCTTAAGGAGAAATCCTTAATGTAGAACTTCTCAAATTCGGGGAAACCTGTAAAATGGCAATCCCGAGCGAAGCCTTTAGAAATAAAGGAACGTGTAGAGACTTGACGGGAAGAATCCTAACGTAAAGACGAGGATTAAGAGAAAGTCCAGACCCCAAACAACTAAGGTTGGCAACGAAAGTTGTAGTGGTAAGAAAATCCCTTGGACAGTAATGTCCGTGCCGGTTCGATTCCGGCCAGCGGTACTAAGGAAGAGAGAGTTCAAGGTAAAACCTATATGGTACGGCTAACTGCAGGTGGGTAGCTCTCTTCATAAAAATTGCACCCATAGCATAATTGGATAATGCAACACACTTCTAATGTGTAGATTCCAGGTTCGAACCCTGGTGGGTGTACTGGTGAACACAACTTCGTTGTAAGTAAACTAAACGGACTCTTAGCTCAGTTGGTCAGAGCGTCGGACTCATAATCCGCAGGTCGTAGGTTCAAACCCTACAGGGTCCACGATAAAATTAATTTGTATAATTAAAATATTCCCTTATCTTTGTAATCAAATAAATAAGAACATGAACGTACACGCTGAAACACAAATCAAAATCGAATTCGCAAATGGAATGGAAATCACACCTACAATAGTATTCGAAGGAGCCGAATTGGAAAGTAAAACATTTAGTAATAAGACTCACCAATGGGAAGAGCTACTTGATTATATTACCTACAATGAAAACGGAGGTTGCGACGTATACCTTTAAAAATAAAATTTGGCCCTATCGACTATCGGTTAGGTCGTCAGGTTTTCATCCTGGAAAGTCGGGTTCGATTCCCGGTGGGGCTACCCTCGTAAGTAGAACTAAAGGCCGCGTAAATGTGCCGCTACCTAGAATGTAAGTTGACAGTTTGGAAAGACAAGCAATATAGTCAGGTGGCGGAATGGTAGACGCATGTCGTAGGTAGCACAACTCACAACCAGCCTTAACGTGGTGAGTATTACAGGTTCGAATCCTGTCCTGACTACATGATTAAATATTCAACAAGACTCGTTATCATTTTAAAGAATGTAGTTATTAAGATTCCTGTAAGTAAAAAGGGTTATTTACAAGGACTTAATGAAAAGAAGATTTGGGATAAGTACAATAATATTAACTCATGGGAGTTTAACACATTAGCAGAGTTAAAATGGATGTGGATGGGTGTTGTCTGTCAGAAGAGATATAATACAGTATCTTCAATACAACCGAGGGTGGTTAACCGTATCAAATTATTAATTCATGAGTTTGATTTCGATAACTGCGACCTTCACAATCCTGAAAATTGGGGAATAGATGGTAAGAAATACATTCTACTTGATTACGGAGTAAATGAACACATTGCCAGTTTATATAATTAAATAACTTTATATTTCAGAAAATGTAATGTATATTTGTACTACGAGAGAGATAGTAAAGCTGATTAAATTGAGATTATGGTAAAGGTTAACCACTCATTCACGCAGTAACCTTGAAAGACCCGAAACCTCTCTCTTTTAAAGCCTCAATAGCTCAGTTGGTAGAGCCACTGATTTGTAATCAGTAGGTCGGCGGTTCGAGTCCGTCTTGAGGCTCCATATTGCGGGGTAGAGCAGAGGTAGCTTGCAAGGCTCATAACCTTGAGGTCGGTGGTTCGATTCCACCCCCCGTTACAAAGTAGACCATCAAAAGGGCCCTTCCGTATCTGCGTGAACGGCATGCTGGGCCCGGGTCTACGAAAGCGAAAGTAGCTCAGTCGGTAGAGCATCAGTTTACCAAACTGAGGGTCGCCAGTTCGAACCTGGTCTTTCGCTCAAATATATTGTCCTGTGGTGTAACTGGCAACACGTCTGTTTTTGGTGCAGAAGAGTATAGGTTCGAGACCTATCGGGACAACGTAAGATTAAATTTGGAAGCGTGGCAGAGTGGTCGAACGCGGCAGTCTTGAAAACTGTTGACTGTAACAGGTCCGTAGGTTCGAATCCTACCGCTTCCGCAAAGTGAGTTCTTTGACATATAAATTAAAAAAATAGAAATTATGGAAATAACATCATTTATTTTAGGTGTATGTGCGGTCATTGTTATTATGATGGTCGTGGGTACGTTTGTGAATTACATGAAAACAATGTCCTTGAGAAAGGAAATAAACGGTCTCCAAAGAGAAATTGAAAATCTTCATAGAGACATAGAAACCAAAGAACGACAACTGTATGATTTTGGTAGTGGTTTGGACCAAAATCTTCGTGATGAATTAGAGAAACTATATCGTCACATTGATAGTCGTCATGACAAACTTGAAAATGGGGTATCCCAACAGATTGCTGACATTTACCGTCAGTTAGATAAATTAGAAAACGAAGGAAAATCCGTTATTAACGGGTAATCCATAAAACGTTAAAGGACTCACTTATAACCCCTTCAGAAATGTTGGGGTTTTTTTTTGGTTTAAAAAATAATTAGTATATTTGTCATATGAAAAAAATTACAGTTTTATTTCTTACGATAATAATTACTTCATGCTCAACTGTTGAGGAGAGAATAAACGATTATTCCTATACAGAGCTATGGCACTATGAAAAAGGTGAAAAATACCAAGTTTATAGAACCAAAAAAAATTCATTATATATCACTAAACTTAATAAAAAAGAAACTAAATTTGTTAGAAAATATATTAAATAAATTATGTGCGTGTCAACATGTAAAGAATGCCCGTGGGTGGTTAGAAATAACCATAACAACAATATTGTAGAATTTTCTAAGAGAATGGACAAACCCCATAACTGTCATATGGTTAATGGGGGTAAAGACCTTTGGAATGCGACTGAGAGTACAAAGTGTAATGGGAGAATACAATATGAGAAAACCCGTTACAAGTTGTAACGATTTGAAAATGTTGTAGGTTAACGTTCAAAGGTTATGTATATAAAACCCTAACATTATGATTACGTTAACAATAGTTTTTTAGGTTTCTTTAACAATCCGAACCCGTAATTATTAGTTAAATTATAATTATGAAAAAACAAATTCTAATCTTATTATCGATACTATCGATATCTGTTTTCACTTCGTGTAAAGAACCCGTAGTTGAACCAACTAAACATTACTTAATTACTGAGACCACTATTGATGGTGTTGTTTATAATAAAGTTGAGGGTGTCATAAATGAGGACCTAATAATGTCATCTGATAGAAATTGGTTTTTATCTGGTGGTGTATTTGTCGATGAAGGGGCGACTCTGACAATACCATATGGTCAAACAATTTATGCTGACGTAAATTTAACAACTTTCTTATCTATTAAACAAGGTGGTAAAATAAACGCTGACGGTTCTAGTGATAACCCAATAATTTTCACACCATTAAAGGATAACCCAACTTACGGTGATTGGGGTGGTATTATTATAAATGGTAGGGCTACTATCAATACCGGATTTACCGCTGAAGGTGAGGGTGGTACTGGAATCTATGGTGGTGATGAGGATATGGATAACTCAGGTAGTATTCGTTACGTTAGAGTTGAATATGCGGGTAAAATATTAGGAACGGATAATGAATTAAATGGTTTTTCATTTAATGGTGTCGGTTCAGGTACTTTAGTTGAGTATATTCAAGCGTATAAAGGTTCTGATGACGGTATAGAGTTTTTTGGGGGTACGGTTAATGTTAGATACGCAGTATCCACAGGTAATCAGGATGATTGTTTTGATTGGACACACGGATGGAGCGGTAAAGGACAATATTGGTATGCACAACAAGACATAGGTGGTGGAGATAGAGGAGTTGAGGCGGATAATAACGGTGATAATAATTCAGTCACTCCATTTTCAAATCCAACCATATCTAATATGACATTAAATGGTGTGGATGATGGTGACGGTTTAAACGAGGGTATTAGGTTACGTGCCGGAACTAAAGGTAAGATTTATTACTCAATAGTAACAGGTTTCCCAAAATACGGTGTTAATGTTACTGATGTTAAGACTTTAGAAAATATAACAAATGATGAGTTATTCGTTGCTAATTCAAACGTTACAGGTAATGGTATTAATTTTAATAATTGTTTATCGTTTAATGGATTAACAAAAATATTAAACGATAGTTGGTTTTATTCTGACCCAACTATAGGCTCAGGTACCTCGTGGATGATTGGGTGGACAAAACAATAGATTTTGAAATTCAAATTACTGATATTTTTAACGTTACTATGTAATGTTGTTTACGGACAAACAATAAAAGGTAAGGTTGTCGATAACCTAAATGAACCAATACCATTTACCTATATTATTGTTGCCGACACCTCAATAGGGACGACAAGTAATCTTGACGGTAATTTCTCTCTTGATTTACCACGACCTAATTCTGTCTTGGTTTTTTCTTCTATGGGGTATAATAAAGTTAGCATCACTACCAATGGTGGAGATACTGTAATTGTTATGTATGAAAAGAACATAACCATGTCAACAGTTACTGTTACCGCAAGAAGGAATAATACTAGTGAAATAGGTCTAATATTAGATAAAAAGAAGTTAACAGGAATAGAATCTTCAATAGGTTCAACTGAATTAAGTAAAAAGGGCATTTCAAATGTTGAGGATGGTTTAAAGAAAGTAACGGGTATCACATTTTCAAATAACAATATAAATGTCCGAGGGTTAGGTGATAGATATAATCAAATCACTCTTAATGGGGTACCAATACCTTCTAACAATTCCGATAAAAAGAATATAGACTTATCATTACTACCAATAGGTATTATGGATAATGTTAAGGTTAAGAAAAGTTACTCATCAGAACAATGGAGTAATGTAGGTGGAGCTCAAATCAATATTAGTTCCCCCGGCATTAAAAAAATAAAAAGTATTAGTTATAGGTCAAGTTTTAATACAATAACACCAATACCGAGTAGTAGTTTAAATTTACAATATGGTTTTGAGAATAATAAACGTTTTGGATTTTACACTAACATAAGTTTAAAACGTGACATCCAAAACACCTCAGGTGTTATGAGGTTAGTAAACAAACAAGGGGAACCAATCCTAAATTATGACTTTAACGATAACGTAAATCAAATAACGCCTTCAGGTGTTTTAATATTATCTTATAATAAAAATAATTTTGGTCTAAAGAATACCTCAATGGTCATCAGTCAAAATAATAACACCAATAGGGAAACGTTTGGTGAACATTTTGATTATACACCAAAATTGTATACCACCAGGGTGACACCAACAAACCACACCTTATTTGTAAATCAATTAAGTGGTTCTTGGAAAAAAGATAAATGGTCTGTTGATGGTATTGGTGGGTACTCTAATGTGAGTAGTGGTGAGAATGAAAGAAAACAATTTGTCTATCTATACGATGGAAATTACCAATTCAATAATATTGATAAATTAGATAATCAGGTTTTTTGGTCACAGAATAAAGAAAACCGTTTTAATTTAAATTTATTGAGTAAATGGGATAACGATAATATTATTCATGAGTTTGGTTATTCATTTATGGTTTCAAATAATAGTTTTGACTATCAACAAAAATATTACGATTTAAAAACAATAAATGATGAAAATTCTAATATTAATCCTGAGTCACCTGAAGACTACTTAACTAACGGTTGTTACACTGAGTTATGGGTAAATAATCCGGCATCGATAGTTACAGGGTATTCAATGATTAATGGTGGATATTATAAAACTAACATGTCATTTAATAAAATTGATTTAAGTGGTGGTGTGAGACTTGAGAAGGTTATTCAGATGGTTGATTATCGGGACCAGTTGTCTCCAGTATTTTTAAGACGTAGTGAGTTAGATAATGTAGATATATTACCGTATTTAAGTCTTAAGTATAAGTTATCAGATAAGAAACAATTTAAGTTTAGTAATTCAATAACAACTATTAGACCTAGATTTAGAGAAATGGTGCCGTTTATATTTACAGAAGTATTTGCGGGAGCTAAAGTACAGGGTAATCCTAACTTAATAAATTCTAAGGTTTATGGTACCGATTTAAGTTTTGAGTTTTATCCGACAATGGGGGACATAATATCTATCACAACATATGGTAAGTTAATTAATAACCCAATAGAGAAGGTTAATGTTGCGACCGCAAGTGGGAGATTAGAAACGTACCAAAATGGTGACCAATCGTATGTCTTGGGTGTTGAGGTAGATGTTAAGAAAAAAGTTAATGATTTTTCCTTTGATTTAAACACATCTTATTTATTATCACAGATAACCGTTTCAGATAATGGTTCATCATCAACGGTTACAACAAATAAAAAGAGACCTTTACAAGGTTCGACACCTTTATTAATTAATTTCGATATATTTTATAAATTTAAAGTTTTACATAATATCGGATTAACATATAATTTTATTGGTGATAAGTTAAATTCGGTGGGGGTATTTGGTTTAGGTGACATCTATCAGAAACCGCAACATTTCTTAAATTTAATATATAATTTTAATAAGGATAACTACATTTTATCACTCAGAGTTAATAACATATTAAATACCGAATATCAATTAAGACAGCAGAGTGATATCGGTGAAGTCATTACCAATAGTTATCGGATGGGTAATACGTTGTCTATAAGTTTTAAATATAAATTTTAAAATCGGTAATAACACTGAAGTGTGTTTTTACGTATACAGATATGTGTGTATGATAAATCCGTCATTAACCACATTTTTAACCCTTATTGTTGGTTTTATCATACATTTATCCTATACTTAAATTATTAACCATAGAAGAATTAGACAATATGTCAAAATACACATACATCGACGATAAATTAGTCAATGAACACGGACATTCGGTTATGATGGGATGGGAGAAACCAATTATGGAAAAGGTTGCCGAGTTATTATGTTTTAACTCAGGAGATGTTTTAAACATCGGTTTCGGTATGGGTATCGTGGATACCTACATTAAAGAAAGAAATCCAAAGTCCCACATCATTATTGAAGACCATCCTGATGTTATACAACACATCAAAGAAACGGGTTGGGAGTCTCAAGCCAATTTCATTTATACAAAATGGCAAGAACAAATTGGAAAGATTGGTCCATTTGATGGGATTTATTTGGATACTTGGGCAGACAATAGAATACCTTATATTAATGATTTGTTGGATAACCATTTAAAAGTTGGTGGTATTTTCACGATGTGGTACAACTATGGAGAGTTTAATGCAATTCTTAAATCACTTCCGTCAAATTATTCGGTGACGTATGAGTATGTTATAAATAACAATATTATTCCTGAGGCCAAAAAACAATATGAAAATGGAGGTTTTTACATTGACCCTTCATTGGACAGGATAACAATACCAATTATAACACGATTAAGATAATGTCAGAAGAACGAAAATACTTTAAAAACGGTGTTGAATATTATTTTAAGTTTGATAGTGACGACCCCATTAAGTTCGCAGAATCAACTGAAGATTTATCGGATATGGAGTCGATTGAAAGGAGTACACTTAAAATGGAGGTCGGTCCGTGGGACGGTAGTGAGATTAGTTGGAAGATTGGTATGAAAAAATTTAAAGTTTTTTCTAAAGAGAAGGAATAATTTCGTATATTTGTATTGTTAAACAGATAAAGATATGACAAGAGAAAAATTATGGCGTAACGTAAGTGGTGAGTATAACTACCAATTCAATTGGATTGATGAGAGCGGAGCCACCTGCGGATTCAATGATGTATGGGCACCTAACAAGCGTGAAGCGGTTAAGAAGGCCAAGCTTAGAGAGACCAAAGCACATTGGGCATTGTACGACGGTAAGAAGTATGTAACGGTACCTGAAGAGGTTAAAGGAGAAGGTCATTGTTTCCGTATGAAAGGTATGTACGTTAATGTTAAGTCTATGTATAAAGCAACTAGTAGTCAGGCGGATTCCATGAACCGTATTGGGTGGATGTTATCTAATTAAAGTAGAGTATAATGGAAGAACAAGGAACATTATTAGAAAAAGCGTCATTTACATTCTCACAGGATGCTAATTGTTTAACAAACGAAGATGAATATGAATCTTTAGAAATAGAAGCACAAAGTTCGCTAGGTATAGACAGAGATGGAGATTGTTTCTTTGTATTAAAGACAGAAAAATGGTCAGTAGATGGAGTAGAAGAATTAGAAAAGTTATTTGATAGAATTAGAAAAGTAGTAATAAATTATGAAAACAAAAAGTAAATTTGAATTTAAAGACACAAGAACCTTTAGTGAAAAGGCAAAAGAATTCGCAACAATGTTATTATATTGTGTAATATTTTGGAGAGGACGCTCTAAGGGTATAATTCACACTCGTAATATTGGATTAGATGATTTCCGATACATCTTCTTTCCCAAAGGATTTGAAAAGTATGGTTATTTAGGAACACAAATATGGAATGAAGATGGTTCTTACTTTAAAGCATTATATCCATTAGTACTTGCTTTAGACTATGAAGCTAAGCCTAAATGGTGTCCAAGATGGTTCTTACGATTTCTTCATGTGTTTGGAAATGATAAATCTATTGTAAGGGTTCGTAATCGTAGATTACACGACCTTCACCGAAAACTAACTAAAGGTATGTTGTTTTGGGATTGGAAAACTAAATGGTCTAATTATGATTTACGAATTTCAATCTCAGCACCTAAACATTTACAAGATTTATCTGGATGGATTGAGTATGGATTTCACAGTAAAGGTAGACAAGTGGAATTAGTTGAGCAAATCAAAGCGATAGACCCAGAAGCAAGTATTACATGGGGTAGTGTTAGTAGATTTGAAAAACAATTGGAAGAATTAGAAAAACAATTAGAAGATGGAAGAAGGAATTAAAACATTTAGAAAAAGTATGGAAACTAAAAAACGATTAAGCAGAGAAGAAAAACGTGAACAAGCAGTTATTGATTTAATCAACCAAATGTTTATTATTGCTGGTCATGATGTTACCTACGATGACATTTTAGGTGTAGAGAATTGGTTTCAAAAATACACAATGACTGTTGAACAAGGTGATGAATTCAAAAAATGGGGTAAAAAATACCTTATGAAAGAATTACGTGAAACGGCTAAATCAGCAGAACGTGAAATGCAGTGGTTTAGCCTTCAATGGGGATTAACTTACAGTAACTGGGAAGATTATCATAAAATAAATAAATAAAATGACAGAACAAACATTTATAGATTTAGGTTTTAAGCGTAACAAAGTCACTCCAGAGGAGTCGGGGTTAGATTACACCTTTTACTACTACACTCTTGATATTGGAGACATTTGCTTAATGTCTAATTCAGATGATGTGGCAAATGATAAAGAATGGTCGTGTTGTATTTTTGATTCAATGACTATGGAAATTAAAGGTGCTGGTGATTTGATTAATTTAATTAAAATTATAAAAAATAATACAATATGAAAGCAATATTAGAATTTACTTTTAACGAAGAAAATAACGACCGAACTGAATTCCAAGATGCCGTAGATGGTACAAAATGGAAGCATTCAGTGTGGGAGATGGACCAATGGTTAAGGGGTAACATTAAACACGCCCCTGACGATATAAGTGATGACACTTATAAAGCATTTGAATTATGTAGAGAACAACTACACGAATTTATAAATAATAATAATTTAGATTTAAATTTTTAATATGGGATACGTAATATTAAAACATTCCGATGACTCCAAACATACCGTCATCATAAACGATTCTGAAGGTGTTGTCAGGGAGTTTGACACCCAAGAACAAGCACAATCTATTGCGGATTTATTTAAAGCGAATACCACTCACGATTCAATATATGAGGTAAAAAAATTATCATGAAATTAAATTATTGTAAAGTATGGGGACAGGTTTACCTATTCCCCTATGTTAAACTAACACACACTCGATTTCTTAATGGTGATTTAGAACTCATCATTGGTTGGTTAAAATGGGAAGCAGTAATTGGAATTTAAAATGAAACACACCTGTATAATTTGTGACGAGCCAGCAGATAGAAAATTTTCTACATCATTTGAACAAGGAAATTTATTTACCTGTAATAAAGATGTTTGTAAAGAAATTATAGTTAATCAATTAAAGGGTATTAGAAATAACCTTAACTAATGAAAAAAGACTTACCCGTATTAGACCTTCACGGTGTTTATTATGTTGAGGTTGAAAACACTCTTTCTAATTTTTTCTTTTGGGACGACCATAAAGAAGGGATTATAATAACAGGTAATTCTTATGATATGAGAAAATTAGTGACTGAATGGTTAGAAGGTTATGATTTTTTATACTATATTGAACCACATAATCAAGGTAGAATAATAGTAAAATAATGGAAAAGAATTATATTGAACAAAACCTAACATATACCGATGATGGTCGTTTGATGGATGAGAATGGGTTGGCAATTATGATGGATTGGGAGACCCCCATTATGGAACAAGCTGCTGAGGTTATTACTCGTAAAGGTGGTAGAGTTTTAAATGTTGGGTTTGGTATGGGTATTATAGATACTTTTATTGAAAATCATGATATTGAAGAACATTGGATTATTGAGGCACACTTAGATGTATACACCAAAATGTTATCTGATGGTTGGCATTTAAAACCTCACGTTAAAATCTTGTATGGTGATTGGAGATGGTACTTACAATTCTTACCAAAGTTTGATGGGATTTATATAGACACGTGGGATGAGAATTTCTTAGACTTTCACGATTATTTACCAAACATCCTAAAAGAAGACGGAATCTATTCTTTTTTTAATAACCCAAGAGAAGATTTAAAATCTTTACATATGACTGAGCCTGAGTTTGATATTTTAAATAATTTTTGTAATATTGAGTATGAGACTTTAGAGTTAGATTTTATCGACACTAAAAATAGACAAGGTCCTGACGGTTTTTATTGGAATACCGAATGGAAAACTTATTTTTGTCCTACAGTAACACTTAAATAAACACATTCACATAAAAATAAGTTTTCAAAAATATTTAGATAATTATGAAAGATAAATACAACCGCAATGACTATCAAGGTCGTACAAAAAAACAATATAAATTTAGTAGTAAGGTTATATTTTGGTCTGCAATTATCAGTATCGACATTCTAATAATTTCATGGTTAATTCGAATATTTAACGATTTGTAATCATGAAGAACACCAAAATCATAAATTTATTTGGAGGTCCAGGTGCTGGAAAATCAACAACCGCATCAGGTTTATTCTACTTACTTAAACGTAAAGGAATACTTTGTGATAACCCTTATGAGTTCCCAAAGCAGGTGGCATGGGAAGACAATAGTTCTCAAATTACAGACCAACTATATATCTTAGCCAATCAACACAGGGGTTTGGTTCGAGCATATGGTAAGGTGGACTTTATTATTTTAGATTCTCCGTTATTATTATCTTTAGCATATAAAAACGGATATTCGGGTGAGTACCCATCTAAATTTTACAAAGATAGTTTTGATATGATGGTATTAGACCTGTTTAAAAGTTATGAAAATATAAACATATTTTTAGATAGACCTGAGGATGAATTTGAAGAAACAGGAAGATTTCAAAGTCACCAAGAGTCTTTAGAAATGGATAATAAAATAAAAAAGATTTTGGATACTAATAATATTCTGTACCATACAATTACTGTGGGTGAAGAATCGGTAAAAGAAATAATTGAAATAATTAAAAATGAAAAATAAATTGATGAAACAAAAGGCAATACATGCCGAGTATCGTAAAACATCCGAGACATTCCCTGAATGGCTTAAATATGAAGTAACCCTTTTAAATGAGGATGGAACCACGTCTAAAGTACCTGCGTATGGTAAAGACCTACAAGATGCGTTAAGTAGGGTGGTTCACGACAGTAAAGTCAAAAAATTAGAAAAAAAGTACATTAAAAAATTACCAGTTACCGGGTGGGTAATAGCCTGGTTTTTAGGATTATCCCTAATATTAACAAATATGTATTCAAGTATAGGGCATAATTATGTTGGTGTTTATATCGTTGGTGCCATTGTCACATATACCTTTATGACCCTATCAGTCGCTAATTGGTTTAGTTTACGTAATTTAGATAAAAAATAGAGTATGATTGTAATTGATAATTTTATTAAAGACCTAGACTTTCTTAAAAGAATTGAAGAGAGTGAAGACTTTTGGAAAGAAGGTTATAAATGGTATGACGGATGGTGGGAAAAAGAAACAAGTAACCTACGAGAAGAGTTAATTGAAAGGGTATGGGGAGACCAGTCTCCTCATCCTGCAATAAACACATCAGGTTTTGAGCATTGGGTTGGTGATTATGATAATACCAGTACAAAAACGGTATTAAACCGTGAATGGGCATTAAAATTACATTTCGATAAAGATGAAGAGTTATGGGTCGATGAAAAACGTTTTGTAACTCCATTAATTGGTACCATATTTTATCCATGTCGTGAAATTGATGAAATGGAGGGTGGTATGTTGTACCATTGGGAAAAATTTCCACCACAACGGGCAAATGCCGATACAACTATTTTTTGGCCGGAAGAAGAACCTGAAATTATTAAACCAAAATTCAATAGGTTAATTATATTTGACGCAGGATGTTTACATGGGGTTAGTAAAATTGTGTCGGGAAGAAGAAGAGCGGTAGCAATTAATTTATGGGATAAAAAACCCACTGAATTTGCAAAAAATAACTATTAACTTAATATCTCACACGATAGTATTTCGTTATATGTAAAAAGATATAAAATTACTAAAAATTAGTAGTTTATATGTCATAACATATAAAAACAAAAAAATAAAATGGAACAAATTAAAAAGTATTTTCAGTTCTCAGGAACTATCAGTGGGTTAACATATTTCCTACGTAACGCGTTAGCAACAGTATTAGGTTTTTTCGCCGGATATGGTATGGGATATAGTTTTGCCGTAGGTAAAATGGGGTTATTAACGGTATTCTTACTATTATTCACACCTATATTATATTTTCAATTAACCACCATATATAAAAGAATATTATCTCTATTCCCTGATAATCCTAGCTTGTATACGGGAGTATTGGTATCACTACAAATCATTATGACTGCAATGCATCAAGATAATCCAGTTAGGTCAATTCTAACATTAATTCTTTTGGTGTTCGGAGGTATATTAATATTTAAGAATTCTAACATCGAACACCACGAAGGTTAAGATTTTAGTTGTATATTTGTATCAAATTAAAATGGTAAATATGGATTTAGGAAAAGACTTTAGAAAGTACGCGATGAGTGATTTTAATCTCTCGTCACAAAAAATGGAATATTTGGGACAACAACTTGAATCATCACTTACTCCCTATATTTTAGAGGAGCGTGAGATGAGAGTAACTCAAATGGATATCTTCTCACGTTTGATGAGAGACCGTCTGTTATGGGTTGCAGGACCTGTTAACGACCACATGTCAACAATGGTTCAAGCTCAACTTATGTATTTGGATTCGGTAGATAATATGCCAATTACTATGCACATCGACTCACCTGGAGGTTCAGTAAAATCTGGGTTATCAATGGTAGATGTAATGCACTATATCAAATCTGATATTGCAACCGTAAATACGGGTATGGCAGCATCAATGGGTTCAATCCTATTAGGTGCCGGTACAAAAGGAAAGAGGTCATCACTTCGTTTCTCTCGTACAATGTTACACCAATCTTCAGGTGGTGCTGTTGGTAATATTCAAGATGCGGAAATAACAATGAACGAATGGAAAAAATTGAACGATATTCTTTTCGGGTTATTGGGTGAATTTTGTGGTAAAACTGCGGAACAGGTTAAGGAAGACGCTTCTCGTGACCTATGGTTGTCATCTCAAGAGGCACTTGATTATGGAATAATTGATGAAATTGTTAAGTCTAAAAAGTAATATGTGAAAAACACATAGTGCATAGTGACTAAACCCTACCATTTTGGTGGGGTTTTTTTATTTACAATAAATATTAAATTAACATACTATACTATATGGAAAAAACAAAAGTCTCACTAAAGAGACACATAGTTAAAACAATCACTTGGAGAATTATTGGCACTATAGATACGATGTTATTAGGATGGTTGGTTTCAGGTGACCCAATTATCGGTCTAACCATCGGTTCATTTGAAGTGGTTACTAAAATGGCGCTGTATTTTTTACACGAACGAGCTTGGTACAGGTACGATTTTGGTGTCAAAAGAAACAAAAAAATTAAGTAATATCGATTCTATAGTATATTTATAAGTTATAAAATATAATTAATGGAGTGGTTTAGAGTAATAGAGCTAATGATAACGTCTTTAACGTCAATCGTAATAGCTTTGGTTGGTGCGGGGTTCTTTAGAAGAATGACGGATAGGAAAGAAAAAAGTAAGTCTAAAGAAAATTTAATGGCACAAATAAAAAAAGATGAAATTATTCATTTAGCCATTAGAGATATTCGTCGTAGATATAATGCAGATAGGGTATATGTATGGCAATTCCATAACGGTGGGAACTATTATACCAATGCACCAATGCAAAAAGTATCGATTACTTATGAAAGATGTTCCGAAGGATTAGAAAGGAAAGCGGAGAAAAATCAAAATCTTTTAGTTTCTAATTTTACATCATACATTAAAGATGTGATGAATTTAAACATGTTTTTTACGGACATATCTAATGTTCCCGATATAGGTCTAAGAGCCATCATGCAATCAAATGGTACTAAATCTCACGTGGCAGTCCCAATCTATGATACTCAAAAAACATTGGTTGGTATATTCTCAGTCGATTGGGTTTTCTCTAAAATCCCTGAAGACTTTCTTAAACAGGATGGTGACTTTACACAAAATTTTAAACTAGAAGTGGATTCTGAAAGTGACACTTTAGAAAAGTATTTACAGTAATGAATATTAAAACACGTATTAACAAAATTAGTAAGGTAACTTTCACAATATTGTTAGTTGCTCTAATGGCGGTTATTAATACGATAAAAGGTGGTGTTATTATGACATGTGGTTACGGATATCAGTATTGGTTTATTGAAACAATATCTTTACTACTAGGATTTGGTTTATTATATTTTATATTGAAGTCTGATAGAAAATCAAACTGCACAACAGTAATAAACGAAAGAATTAAAAAATGATTACATACACCGTAAATTTTAGCAATGAAGGATTAACCACCCTAACATACCCAATGAATCAAATGTGGTATTCAACATCAACTGGTCAAGTAAACTTTTATTAATGTTATAGGATATATTAACATTTAACGAGTATTTATAAAATATATAAAAAACATTAAAATGAAAAAATTAATAAATTTCTTAAAGAATCTTTTTAAAAAAGATAGCTCATCACAGAAACCAATTGTTACCATAACAATAACCTCTCAACCTAACCCAACTTCAACGCCAATGCCACTTATCATTGCAGTACCAACGGATGATATTTCTTCGTTTTTATTGGATAATGGGTTCACATTTGTATCACAAATGTTAATGGAGAAAGCTTTACCGAATAACGTATTACTAAGTTATGATTTGAAAACGAAAGTATTAGTTAAATCCATGAGTAGTTCTAAGGTTTCGGTCAATGTTGATGATGATATATTAAGAGTTCAGAAATTCTTAAGGAATCACGGACACTAATTAAGTTAAGTTAAAATAATAATTTTAACGTGTAACTATCACCAAAATTACTCAGTGATATGTATGGCTCTGAAGAAGACAATTTTCTAATACCCCTTAAGATTACATCATTAGTCGTTATATCTGTAATATCTAAATTATTTTCTAAGTCATTTAAGGTTTCTTCTGAATTTGTATAACCTAAATAGTAAACTTGATTTTTAAAGTCGTCTAAAATTGCATATATGGAGCTATCGGTCCTATAATTATTTTCAATTTCATTTTGAAGTTTTTTGGCTAATATTGGTGAATTAAACACCCATTTATTTTCGTCTATTGATACCATTTCCTCCTCAGATTCAACCCTACCTTCTCCATCACAATTAGAACACTCAACGTTTCCATCTCCACTACAATTAGAACACTCAACGGATTCTTTACCATTACACTCGTCACATTCTTCCTCATCACCCTCATCTGAGGTTGTAGTATTATCACACTCGGTACAATCCTCTTCTCCGTCTCCATCACACCAACTACATTCATTGGTGCCGTTTCCGTAACACTCTTCACATTCTTCCTCAGTATATTTTATATCCTCAACACTAATAAAATCAAACATATAAAGATTATTTGATTTATTTTGTGCGGTTTTAAAATCATCACCTTCACTAATGAAGTAAATTATATAAGATAACCTAAGTACGTCTACTCCCTCCATATCAATCATAATATCTCTGGCGGTACTAAAACTAATAATATTGTTTACTATATATGAAACGCTAGGTTTGTCTCCATTTGTATTTGAACTTTTAACATTCAAGTTAACCCATTTAAGTAGTGTTTGTGAAATTCTCTCTAAATCCATCTTTTAAGTCTATCATTATAAATATACGTATATTTATTAGTAAAACCATAATTATCGTGGAAGAAATAAATAGAATTAAAAATATTATGAATATCCAAGAGGATATGAAGCCAAGAACTGCACTTATACAGACTAAAAGTCTTTTAAAAATAATTAAGTATACCATATCCGAGTTTAAAGATTCGGTTAATTTTAAGACTCTTTATGTGGATGATGCTTTATTTGACTCTATTAGTCAAAATTTAAAGTTAATCGGTATAGAATACGAATATAACACAGGTCCTTATGAGTATACTGACTACATTTATGCGTTTTGTAAAGAGAATTCATCACTTTTAAATGATGGTAACTATAATCATGAAGATTATATGATACCACAAAAGAAGAAGTTTAAATGGGTAGGAGTTGAGGAGTACACTGCTTATCATCAAGATACATGGACAGGTAAAGAAGAGGGATATTCTAAAGAATTTTTAGAAGCTAGTATTGACAGTGGCAATTTTGACATTTCTATGGGTAGTGTAGAGTCTGAAAACATGTTAGATACATTCGATACTCGTACTTATTTAGATAGTCTCGAAGAAGTCCCAATGAATGAACGTATCGAACGTGAAAATACCTCACTTATTGAAGAGTTAAGAAAACTTAATTCAATAATATTGTTATAGGTCAAATTACAAGGATTTTAAGACAAAATAAAAGGGAGATGGTAGCGAACCTCTCCCTTTCTCGTTACCATAACTGATAACGGTCCTAAACCCCTTAAAAGGGGGGTTATTATTTCATTTGACACTCACAATTGGTGCAATTACACCCTTCAGTGAGACAATTTTCGTTACATGTACAGTTTTGACAGCTCATATTGTTGTTTAATTATAAATATCGTTTATTTTAAGTAAAAAAAGTAGTAATTATGAAATTTAATGTAAATATTTGTCCCATTTGTGGTGAAAATACCGAAAGAATCGAAGAAGAATATATGGTTGGTAACGTCCACTTAGAATGTTTCTTAAATAAAGAGATATTAACGTAAAAATTCATTCATTTCATCTTGATTTGGGTATCCAATCGCTTTATTACACGTTATACAGTACAATCTCATCTGATTTGTGTCGTCAACAAACTTCACTTTAGTTTCTTTATGATTACAAGAGTTCTGGATTTCAATTTTTTCCCTTTCTAACCTTTTAATTTCACTTTCTAAGGCATTAACCTTAATCTGCTTATCCTTTTCCATATTAATTTTCTTTAATCTTATGTCGTAAAGACACAAATAGAGGTAAAACACCCCAAAATTGTTAAAAAACCTATATTATAAATATCACACATAGTTTAACCATGAGGTTAATATGTATTTGTCGTGTGATACTGGCATATGTCCATTATGTATGAACGGAAATGCTGCGGGATGTACAACTACTCGCCCTTGTTTGGGTTGTACTTTAGTGTTGGCGTATAACATATCTGTCTCTCCACCCTCTAAAACGTCATTTAAATAGAATATGTATACAAATGCTCGACAACAATTATCAGGATGGTCAGTCTCAAAGTGATAAGCATTATAATGACCTTCATTTTTAACGTATTTTTGTAATTGACAAGTGGTATATTCGCTAGATGATGCAAAAACTTGACTCCCACTAAACTTATTTTGGTAAGGTAATGACTCAACATATTCATTAGTTAGTTCATTAAACTTACTTAATATAAAATTACCGTATTGGTCCATTAAATCGTCATACATAAATAGGTTTAAATCCGTAGTATTTTTAACTTCAGTATTAACACCTCCAGCCATTTCGCCAACAGATACTAAATCATCTCTTTTTTCAAATAGGTCAATAAGTTCATTACAGAATTCAGGAGTAAACACTCGGTCTTTTACGAAAACAAAATCAGAAAGTTGCATATTTTTTATCTTTTTAAAATGTATGTGATAATTATTATTCTTAATATAATATTATATATAATAAAATATAGTATAATTAATTTAATTAAAATTTATATAGTATTATTATATAGTGAAATTTTAGATTTAAGAGACTTTAAGGTTATAAGATATACCCATAGACCACGAAGTGGTAAAAGTCCAACGTATCTAACCTGGTGACCCCTGATAGGTTTAATACACTTAACCATATGACTCCTTTCTTCTATCTATTTCTTTTTGTATTTTCCAGATTTTAGTTTTAAATACTAATTCAATTTCCCTTTCTTTAATTATATTTTTTTGGGTTAATAACGCTTCGTCACCGTCTTCGTAATTAAATAAATTATACTCCAACTCTCTAATCTTCATTTCAATATTATTTAAATTAATTGAAAGTGACGAAACTCTTTTTGTTAACTTTTCAATTTCAAATTCTTTTAATATTTCATTATAATTTTCAGCAGGCACATGTATATCATTATCATTAATCTCGAAATCTTGATATTGGTATAACGCCTCCTCTATAGATGTTCCAGCGGTTTTAGGTATGTGTATAAATAAAAACGGTGGTTTACTGCTATATATCATACGATGTAGGGATTACCGGATATAAGTTTAACTCCCCTAAACTGTTAACGTTAAAACTCTCTAAATGATGTTGTACATTTTCTGAATCTTTGTAAAACAAATCGTAATATCTTTCAGTATCTAAACCGGCATAAATACTATTACCAATAACCTCAACTATGGGGTCATAAATATCTCCAGGATATCCTAAATAATTTGACATATATACCGTAGAGGCACTGACATATGTTGTTATAACCTGAATGTGTGTTGTACCACTAATATTGGTGAATACTATATCATCCGATAAGTACGGGTTATTAAATGAAAATGTTGTAAATAATTCTTCGTATTGTTCTGGTGTCATAATAATATATTTTATTATAAATATTAATTATGGCCCTTTTGATTTAACATAGTTTGCCACGCCTTAAAATCTTTACGTTGTTCACGGGGAATAAATAAAGGATGACTCTCTAATGAAGAATGTTCAACATCGACCCAATGTGGAATACTATCTCTTTGTACATCTCTCCATAATTTCCAAGTCATATCTTCAATGGATTCAGTTAATAAATCAACATACTCAGGATAATCATTTATGATTACATCGGAATAAACTAACGACTCATAATTGTGAGTCGCGTTTTTTAGATAAGAATTTCTTTCAGTATATATATCAATTTCGTTAGAATTTTTATGAGTGAACACGACCAAAGTGTCATCCAAATATTCCGTGATACGATGCAAGTGACCTGAACTAGATGGGGTAAATAAAACATAATTTTCATTAGATTCTCTAATATCTTCAAGTTGTCTTTTAAGACCTGCATTGTCACTCCAATAATCCTCATGTGACCACGGATACTCCATACGAATATATTTTAAACCAAAGTCATGTTCAATAATTTTAGCAGTTATTTTATTTCCGGCTCCGTGTGGACCTGTAACCATAACTCTCTTAAAACGAGAGATAGTATCTTTAATGTCGTCGTATTTTTTAGTGTTCATAAAAGTGTTTTATCTAAACATAAAATAATACATTACGTTTTTACGTAAATAGAAAACCCCCTTCTTTTCAGAAGAGGGTCTTTTAATTTGTTCTTAAGTTAATAAATTATTGATTTTCTTTCTTACCCCAAATTTTATCTACAGATGCCAATCCTAAAGCACCAAACGCCAAGGCAGCAACTGCATTGATGAGGGTAGCATCAACCGGATGTTCTGTGAATAAATTAATAAATAATGAAACACATAAACTTAATCCTGCAATGATACCCACAAATCTTTTAGATGATGGAGTTCCCCTTTCATCTTTAAGTAGACCTACAATCCAATCTATAATTTTTTTCATTATCTCTTACTTAGTACTGACCACACTCCACCAATAAGGGTGATAAGTGCTCCACTTAATTCTGAAAACATAGCTTCATCAATTAAACCTTTAGCCATTAAAAGACCACCGATAAATGTTAATGAATGTCTTAATACTCCTAATACTTGTTCTTTGTTCATAATACTTAATCTATTTGTTTTTATAGTTTATCTTAACTATAAATATCATTTAACTTTTGTTTGTCTTCTACAGATAGAGCCTCCCACCAATCGTCATCCTCTATATCAGCTAATGAAACACCCATAGAAATGTCAATTCCTTTAAACATTAAGGTAGTCATTGGATATACGTACCCCGTTTCTTTTTCAAGTGCAGAACCGACACTTTCTAACTCAACAAACTTTTCAGGGTTGTTTATATATGTTTCATTATCGAGAACATGGCCCCACATATCATTAATTGGGTGCTCAGGATGATGAATCTCAGCGTGATTCATACCTACATACTTTAGAAGATGTTCTAGATTACCATTTAAGTCTTTGATGGTAGCATATTTACCATAAGTAAAATCTGGTTCAATTTTAACATCAAAAATTTGGGGTATTGGTTTGTCTGTTTTAACTTTAGTAACACCATCTTCAATGTCTATCACGGAAAAGTTTAAATCAAGACCGTAATACTCCATAGCCATTTGTTTACCTAAAGTATTTAAAAGTTTCTCTATAGCAATTTTAGTGGCCATATTATCTTAACTTACAGAATGGTCTACCGTCTTTTTGAATATATAAAGAAGCCGTGGTATTAATGGTTTTTGAGAATGATTGTGAAATTGCAGTCGCTCTTGTTGATGGATTTTTTACTTTCGTAACTACGCCACCAGATATTTCATCATCTGACTTCTTTCTACAGTCAGGAAGTTTATATGCATTAACTCCCGTCATTAATCCACTTACGGCACTTTGTTCTTCTAATACTTTAAGGACCATGTCCTCAAGTTGCCTTTCGGTTAATTGAATTTTTTTCATGTTATATCTTTTTAAATAAATACCACATAAAACAAAAAACCCCCACGGTTAGGTGAGGGTTAGTATTTAAAATTTAAGGTTAAGACATTGTCCGTTTTTTCCCTTTTTCTTTCTCTCTTTTCTATATGACCTTGCTAGTCTAACTTCCGTGATAATCCAACCGATAAGAATTGCGATAAAGGCAGTGATAATAATAGTACCCATAGGTCCTTTTACACTTGGGTCTATACCTTGTTCGGTCACAGTCCCACCTTTTAATTTTTGTCTAAGACCTTTTAATTTTCTCATCAAGTCTTTTAGTTTCAAACCTTTTAATCCTTGTAAGAATTCGTCTAATTTAGGTCTTAACTCCTTTTTTTGTTCGGGTGTTGACTTTAATTTGTTAATGACTCCACCAACGATATCTCGACCTAAACCATCAACTGACGCTCCAGGTAAAATATTACCCAATTCCATTTCCATACTTTGAAGTTCTTGGTCAGGTAATTCAGCACAAACGTCTGTAGATTCATTAATCATTTGTTCAGAAATAATACGCTTAACGATTCTTTCTAAATCTGATTCTGTTAATCTTATAATTTTTTTCATCTTTATTTATTTTTTATTTGTGAAATTAAGTCTAAAATACCTTCAGTAAAAGGGATAAAAGTTTGTGAATTATTCTTATAATATTCAAACATCATAGAATCCCATCCATTAATATCTTTCGTGTCATATGAAAAAATAGCATTTACAAAATCTTTGGCTCTTGGTTTATCAACTCTGGCTTTTTGTAATTCATCATAAAGTTTATCCTTAAGCCCTTTTTCAGATGGCTCAACCTCATCGTTAGCTACTTCATCATCAACCCCTGACTCATCCTCATCGTCTTCTTGTTCCAATAAAGTTTTTACATCACCTTGCTTGGTGTTGATTAATTTTTTGAAATTCTCGGTCATAACCTTCATTCCTCCCGTGTGTTGTTCACGGATACTATTTCTTTCCTCTTCGGATAAATCGTTTAATAAATGTTTCATATTATAATATGTTTTAATATAAATATCATATAAAACAAAAACCCCCATATTTCTATGAGGGTTTAATTAAAATGTTTTTAAAACGCACTACATTACAACCTTAGTAGGCCACCTTAGTACATCCATTCTTTACACAATTATCAATATGTTGTGTTCTTTTTAGTTTTCTTCCTGGACCAGGCATTTCATTTATATATTTAGGACATTCTATACATTCTGAGTCCCCATTGATTAAAAATTTGGGTATACATACCCCGATACACTTCATATATCCATAAGTCTGTTTCATTTCCACCGACTCACGTTTCAACCATTTTTTCGCACATTCAATAGCTTTATTACAATCAACAGTAACAGTTTCATCTACATTAGTATCGTCATTATCTCTAATCGAATTAGGGTTGTCCTTTATTGGTGGTTCTATACATCCACACTCAAACACGTCCAAACATTTTGCTTTAAAAAGTGCCGAAATAGTTTTGTTTCCAACAATACCGTCTTTAGTTGTTTTACCCCACGTTTGAGATTCTTCAACGGCCTTTTTAGTTTCAACATCAAAAATACCGTCACATTTTCTCCAATCATTTTTACATCCGGAGTTCATTCCACCACCGACGGCTTCTTTATTATAACCACATTTCGCTAACGCGTTTTGTATTAGTTTAACGTCATTTCCACGGCTACCTTGTCTTAAAACCTTTTTACCACATAGGATTGGGCATAAAATATTTTTTTGTGTAACATACCCAGAACTTAATGGTTGTTCAGAAAGAACTTTATGGACTATTCTTTCTAATTCGGATTCTGTTAGTTTTACTATTTTTTTCATACTATAATATGTTTTAATATAAATATCGTGTAAAACAAAAATAATAAAATTTTATTAATTAGAGTAGAAAGGTTCATCTGCAAAAATATAAGAATTACGATTACGTTTGTAGTTTGAATTATTAAACACCACAACCTCATTTGTTTTCTCATTAAAGAAAATAAAATAATCAACACCTTCTTTTTTTGAATAATCGTTTGCGTTGGAACTACCTATAGTGACTATATTTTTTATTTCATCGTATTTAGCGAGGGGTTTTATCTGAACACCGATTGGTCTATTATTATTACCGTAAAATTCCGCGTCAATACCTCCCCATCTATCTTTTTTATGTCCAGGCTCATATTTCACCGTTTCTGTAATACTATTTAAACCGATTACCTCAGGGTTATTAGTGATGTATTCAACGGCAGCGTTCTCAGTAGCCTCACCAGATTCAATAGATTTCTTTTGAATCTCTTTAATACCATTCAATCCACTACTATGTATATCACCTTTAAAAACTTTGGATAACCACTGAATAATTAACTCATCATATTCAGATGAACTATAATCTTCCCCTGGTGAAAACTCATCACCATATATTATTTCGGGGTTTTTATTATTGTCTTGAGAAATCAAAGCTTGTAAACGTTGGTGGACACTTTTCTTAGTATCAAAATAATTTATAACTGACCATTTATTACCACCAACAGTGGGGTCAATACCAATAACGCCCTCAGTCATATCCACAGTGTCTTCTGACCAATTTTCCGTTCCTTCAAAAGCTAATTTCAATGCTGACCTAATGTTTCCAGAATTAATACCACCAACTAATTTTACATTAACGTTTAGTTGAGGATATATTTCTCTTTTAAAATATAAATCACTTATATACGGCCAACCGCCTTTTAGAGTAAATCTTATTTCATTACTTGGTATATCAAACGATTCGCCCGCACTATTAAAAATAGTAATAACCTGACATTTTTTGTCTATAATATTGTTTTTAATTCTTTCTATATCAGAACTATCAGAGAAATTTAAGTAACAGATTTTAAATTCTGTTGCAAACTTGTCATACATAACTCTACATTCATCAACATCAATAACATTATCAATAATATCGAGTTCATCAACGTACTCTTTTAAAATTTTACGGATTAAATCTTTCACATTTATAAATATTAACTCTTAAATGGTAAATTCACCACATCACCTAGCCCACGATTTTCTTTCATGAAATTAATGTAATCATCAACCAAACCTTTCACCTCATCTTCAATACCCAACTCTTTAGATTTTTCTTCTAAATTATCTAAATAATGACTTCTGTCGTTATGTATTTCTAAAAACTTATTATTATAGATATTAAACGCAAATTTACTTGTATTAAAAACTTCTCTAATCTCAGGATTTTTAATCATTACCATACTTACATCCCAACCCTTACTTTTATAATCTTTAAACCTATTACCCCCACTAAAGTCACCAGTCACACACCATTTGGTCGATGCACCATACTTACAAGATGCGGTTTCTGTTAATGGTAAGACCTGTAAAAAATTTTCAGTATCTGATAATATAAGTCTTTCATCTTTGGAAATCTTAAATCCTTCGTTAATAACTTTTTTCACTATTTTGACTAAATCCGATTCCTTAAGTCTTATTATTTTTTTCATAATTAAAATGCGTTAACTATAAATACCATATAAAGCAAAAACCCCCATATTTCTATGAGGGTTTATATAATTTATAGATATTTTTCTACGAGTTCCGTTATTGACAACCAGAACCTAATTTGATTAGACCATAACCAGAAGTTGTAAAGATTGCTTTACCACCATCACATTCAAATGTAATTGGGGTGACTAACCTGTTTCCGAAATTCAAATCAACTCTAAGTGTATCATTAATAAATGTATAATTATTAGTTCCTGGTATCTCGTTTGCGTCACCAGCTTCGAATGTGTTGTATAATGAATCACAATTACCAGTTGTACAATAATAAGTATATATTACACCATTTTCGTAGATATACATTGTGCTTTGGTTATTGTTTGAGTTTGTCCATTTACCTTCCATATCATAAGATGGTAATGTTGGATTGTTAATAATTTCTTTTTGACAACTGATAATTACGGTTGCTAATAATGTTAATGTTAATAATAATTTTTTCATTTTTTTTTAATTTGTTTAATTTATTGACGTTTT
>Ga0307376_10001349_pt1 | contig 26894 bp, 42 predicted proteins | sample TR2MG_FD_202536 | JGI IMG/M metagenome (GOLD analysis project Ga0307376, IMG submission 202536) | Soil microbial communities from Risofladan, Vaasa, Finland - TR-2 | ecosystem: Environmental > Terrestrial > Soil > Coastal area > Acid sulfate soil | place: Finland: Risofladan, Vaasa | collected...
AATTCGGAGCAAAGAAACCTAGGAAGACCACACCAGGTGGTAGTGCTATAAAGTTCTGGTCATCGCAGAGGTTAAGTGTATGGTCAGGTCAGTTAATGCACTACCCTTCAAGTAATACCGGTATAATTGCTAATGTCAGGACAGTAAAAGATAAACTTAACCCACCACATCAGGAGATATCATTACCAATAAGGTATAAGACAGGTGTTGACTCATTCTACGAGGTTCTAAATTTCTTGATCGATAATTCTGATTTTGTGAATATCTCCGGTGGTAGGGTAAGTGTTACTGATTACCCTGAGGAGGGTGATGTATTTAAATTAGGTTATCAGAAGGAAGCATATAAGAAACTTGAATCAGATCCCTTTCTGCTAGACTACCTGCGAGTGTGTGCAGATGCTGTCTGGGCTGAGAAGTTTGGATAGGAGTTACTATGAGTGAAAATTCTATTGATGATCCTATAAATGATGTTGGTGCTAATCCTGGTTCTCATACTCGTGATGACCCTGAAGGACCCGTTGAGCTAATCAAGAGGTTGACTGAGCAAGTAAGGATACAGAATGAAGAACTGAGTATCCTGAGGATACGTAATGACGACGTAGCTAACAGTGAAGAAGTGCTGGATCTACAGGATCGTCTAGAGGAAGCTGAAACTCATATCATGATGCTTGAGGATAAGCTAGATGAGAGGGATGAGGAGATAGAGGATATGGAGGAGGAAGTAGAGGAGTTTATGTCCCCTAGTTCTAGAAGACCTCCACCTCATTTTAAATTACCTAATGAGCGTAAGTCGCACACTCATGCTTTCAGGATAGGTCCTAAAGGTGGGTTAGGTGAAGGTTACCTCATAGTTGGGTTCTACCCTGATTCAGATGACGTAGGTGAGATATTCATCAAGATGAACAAGCATAGTGAGGAGGACTTACCACAGCATCTCCAGTCTGATGATTATGTAGCTGGTTTGCATCAGAAGGTAAGTGACTTGACTACATTCCTTAGAGGTGTTCTCGATCAGCTAGCAATATCCGTCGCAGTTGGTTTACAGAGAGGGATACCTCTAGAAGTATACGCTAGGAAGTACAAAGGAACTAGATTCCCACCTGACGGACCCACCTCAAATCCAACCATTCCAATCGCTAATTCAATCGTCGACTACTTATTTAGGTACCTAGGTTACAAGTTTATTGATTCTGAAGAGTGGAAGACACCTGACCATCGGTCGAGGTAATCATGAGATCAGCTATATTTGATGGTAACTACCTGCTCCATAGATGCTGCAGAGTAGGGGGATTAGCATCGTTACGTGACCGACAGGATAGACCCACTGGAGGAATACAAGGATTTCTAAAGTCAATCCATGCATTCCTACTCTCGTTTGAAATTGACTCCTGTACTGTAGTATTTGATGCTGGTATCTCAAAACGTAGACGATCAATATTCCCTGAGTACAAGGGTAATAAGTATAGGGATAAATCTGACCCTCTACATTCAGAGCCTGACGATGAGAAGAAAGCGTACCTAGATGACTTTAGAAAGCAGATGTACTGCATTCAGCATCTGCTTAAACTCATAGGTATACCTGTCGTAAAAGTTAAAGGATGGGAAGCTGACGACCTAGTTTACAGAATAGCTACAGAGCACTCAGCACCTGGACTAGTTACAGTGATCTCCGATGACCGTGACTACCTCCAGATTGTTGAGGAAAATATACAAGTGTACCGGCCTATAGCTTCTGAGATTATAACCGAAAGTAATTTCAGTGACGCAGTCGGTCACGAAAAACATCAAACGTTACTTAGGAAGTCTATCGTCGGTGACGGTTCTGATAAGATACCTGGTATACTTGGTGTAGGAAATAAAACTTTGGATAAGCTGTTCCTGGAAGGTGCTCCTGTAGGTGAGTACCCTTTTGAGGATTTTATCCTCTATTGTATGAACCATAAGTCAAAGAAAGTTAGGGCTATATCTGATTGCATGGATGTAGTTGTACGCAACTACGAACTGATGTGTCTAGATATGGAGGAGTACCCTAGAGAGTTAAAGAAAGATGTCAACAGGATACTGTCAAACAAACCCGGTTTACAGTTAGTTAAGCTACAGCATTTCTTAAATGAGCTCGACTTATTTCAGATATCTGATCAACTGCATACCTGGGTATTACCATTTCAGAGGTTACGATGAAGGTACTACTATTCTCAGATCCTCATATAACTTTAAGAGGTGAGTTCTCTCAACCGACATCTGACGGTTTATCAGATTATATGCATAGGGTTATCGAGTCATTTGATTGGGTAAATCAAATGATCGTGGAGCATCGACCTAATTTAGTAGCTTGTCTCGGTGATATCACTGAGACAACCGGTTATATAGACACTACAAGTTTGAAAGTTGCTGTACAACTATTCTCAAAGTTGTCAGTTACTTGTTACGGTATAAATTCAGACTTAGTGTGTTTAGTCGGTAACCATGATAGTTACTCTACTATAAATAATATCCATAATTTAGAGTTCTTGAAGACTCTAGATGGACTTACTGTCGTAGATGCTCCTCGTTTTGTAAACTACGATAAATGCAAGATACTTTTTGTCCCTTGGGTAGACAAAGAATACGTGTTAGACATACCTAGCGATACTGATCTGGTACTAACTCATTTCGATGTGAAAGGAGGATTTCTCTTCAAGACTAAGAAGAGTAGTACTGGTGTTGATCCTACTCTGATAGATTGTCAAGTGTTCAATGGTCATCAACATGCAGGTAGTATGGTAACGGATAAGTGGTGCAATGTAGGGTCTCTGGTGTCACGTAACTTCCATGATGTGGATTCTCCAACAAGTAAGAGTATCATTTTATACGATACTGATACTAAAGATATAGTACGTTTAAATAATCCTCATGACAGACCTTTTGTTGACATAGTAGTTTCTAATGACGACGATCGGGATCGTCTGGTTGATTACATAGATAGGGATTTCACTGGTTACACTAACTCCTACGCTAGGATAAAGTGCTCTGAAAGGTACAGGGATTTAGCAGAACAGTTTGGCTGTCTAACCGCATCCTCGCGTATCGAGCTTATACCGACTACTAAGAGTGGCGATACAGTTACTGAGATACTTCCATCATCACCTGATGAATCGTTTCGTGATTACGTTACATCACTAGGGTTGACTGATGACGTTCACACTGAAGTTTTAAGACTCGGTCTAGAGTACCTGTCAAAAGCTAAAGTGAGCGATACTCAACATACATTTCCTTTGAAGTTCTTAAGTGTGCATGCAGTAAACTTTCAATGCCTCGGTGATGTGACGATCAAACTTGATACCGCTGGTTTGTACTGCGTCGAAGGTCGTAATGAGGACGACCCCGCTGACTCAAACGGATCAGGTAAGAGCACCATACCAGAAGCTATATATTGGTGTACTACCGGTAAATCACTTCGTAAGTATACTGGAGATGAGGTGATCCAGTGGGGAAAGGATTTCACCGAGGTATCTGAAGAGTTTATGATCAACGACAAGACGTACACTTTGATACGTTCAAGGAGACATCCTGAGTACGGGACCGGAGTACGGTTATTTGAAGGTGACACAGATATCTCTGCTAGATTATCTGGTGATACTGATAACGTCATAGCACGGTTGTTAGGTAGGTCAGAGAAGGTACTACAGCAATCGGTTTTCCTAACTTCTGGTTTGTCTAACCGATTTACTTCGTTATCGTATCCTGAGAGAGTGAGGGTTATTGAGCAAGTCGCTAATCTCGGTATCTACACTGCTGCTCTCAGTTATGCAACTGACTACTATAACTCATCTCTTAACGATCAGTTCGTAGCTAAAGGTAAGATGTCACAATCAGAAGCTGCATTCGAGGCAGCAAAAGCTAGACTCGATCATTTGACAGTTAAACTTGAAAAGTTGCAGGATGACGTAGGTCCACAGTTAGCAAAGTACAAGAAACTAATCTCTACATCTAAAGAGCGCATCGGTGTAGTAGGTCAGAGTATAACTGAGCTAGACTTATCACTATCTGAAGTATCAAATAAGATACTGATCGTCTCATCAAAGCTAACCAAACTCTCCAGTCCAATACTGTCAGCTACTTCAGAAGTATCTAAAGTTAAATCTGCTATCGATATAAAGTCACGTCTTGTACGTGAGATGGAGTTACGAGTATCTAAAGGTGAGTGCACTGTTTGTGGTCAGACGATAGGAAAAGATGCGCCAATAGTTGTTTCACTGAATGAGCTCGTTGAAGAGGTAGCTTCATTAAAATCTTCTTTGACTACTTCTTCAATAGAACTGGATAAGCTGTTATCGAGTACCTCATCATTACACAAGTTAGATAGTAAGCTTAAAGAGCAAAGATCTGAGATCATAGATAATAAGAACTCTCTCGTATCAGATAAACGTATCTTAGAAAATGAGTATAATGCTTCAAAGACTAATATCGATAATATCCGTTCATCGGTATCTGATTTGTCAATACGTATAGCTGAGTCTAAAGCTAATGCTGATTCAGCTGAGCTGATGATCAGTGAGTCCCGAGATGTTCTGCTTAATGCTGATAAGGTTGTTGAGGTAGCTAGTTGTCTAAAGTCAGTGTTCTCAACTACAGGATTACGTGCTAAGGTATTGTTTGATACAGTTCTACCTTTTATGAACAAACGTGTAGAGGAGTACTCTCTTGCAATGGGTAGGTATTGCAGTCTCGATTACAAGAGAAAGAAGTCTGGTGCATTAGATGATAAGATTGAGATACTACAACCTGATGACCAATCGTATAAAGGTAACTCATCCGGTGAGAAGAGAAAGGTCGATCTTGCTATTCAATGTGCGCTGAATGATCTATCGTTATCAACTGGAGGTTCTCATATAAATCTGCTCATTTGCGATGAGGTCATAGATCCTCTTGATGATACAGGTTTACACAGTTTCATAGATATACTAAAGTCTAAGTCTGAAGATACTACTATACTCCTAATGGCACATCGCCCATTCTTCGATAGTTTGATCCCTAATAAGTTGACTATAGTTAAACGTGGTGGAGTCTCATTTATGGAGCAGCCCTAAATGGCGGTTTACGGTTATTTTCCAATTCCCTCAAAAGGGCCAAAAAACCGAACTCCTAATCCGGCTGTAGCGGGGTTTTTAGGGGACCCCTGGGGCCGGGGTTCGCCCCTGAATTCGACGCCCCTGAAGGGCCGTTAAGGGCCTTAAACGGTGTCCCTGAAAACCACCATGATTCCACGCGGTTAGAAGCGGCTAATAACCCCAATAAACCGCGTAAAGTTTTGCTCAACCGCGTAAAGTTTTACGCGGTTCTAAGCCCCCGTAATCACACGGTAAATGGGTAATTAGGCCCTTTAGGCGCGTAAATTTAGCGCGTTACCGGTAACCCCTGGTAATTACACGCTTTTTGGGCCTCCCTGAAGGCCCTAAACCGGGCTATAGGGCCTCTATTGGGCCTTTGGCCGGTTCCCCACACCCCTGCTTAAAACCGCCCTAAAGGGCCCTTTAGGGCCTCTATAGAGCCGAGCTAAAAGACCTAAATAACGGTCTTCTGGTCGTTTTTGGCCCAATTTTTGCAAGCTTATTAGGTAGGCGGTAAAACTGGGGGCACGGGGTCCCCGGCGGAACCGCCCCGGCGGGCGAAAAGCCCAAAAGAAAAGGATGCTAAAATGTCAGAATTGAATGTCGCTTTGAAGGGCCTGAATCAGGATCAAATGAAATTGGCTAAAGAACTCGAATTGAAAGCACGGGCGAATTTTGAGAAACGGCTTTCGCAGAAAATTGCAACGATGGTTCAGAAAGTTCAGGAAAAGGCTCAATTCGAAATTCTCGTCAAGGATCATATCGAGAAAATTGCAAATTGCAAAGAGGTCATCAAGCAGAATCGAGAACTGATCAAGGGAATGAAGACTGAGATCAGAGCGATCCGAGCAAAAAATCAGGCTGAGCGAAAAGTGGTCAAGAGCGATTCCAAAAAGGAGACCAAAAAAGTTTCCAAAAAATAACCTGGTTTCAATAGGGCAGGATTGAGTCCTGCCCTAACTTCTTTCAGTGAGGAGTTAGGGTAGTACTCAAACCAAGAAAGGGATAAACAATGAAGAAAAGATTAGCACGGAATCTGAGTCGATGGTTATTCAATGTCAACGATGATATCGCTTACATCAGCGAATCACATGCTGTCTCATCATGGGATGTATCTGATGGTAAGATTAGACGTAGGATATACACTTATCCTAACTGTCTCGGTATCGAAGTATCACTCGACGATCTCTCCAGATCACCATTCAAAAATTTGGCTTAGTCATTACGGCAGGATTGAGTCCTGCCCTGATTTCTTTGACTGAGAGATCAGGGGTTGACTCACTTCTAATCGAGAGGAGCTTTTAAATGGATAATTCTGAAAAGGTTGAACGGATGCTTGAGATTAAAGAGGAGATAAAAGACCTCGTGAGTGAAGTAGTGAAGATCCTGAGGGATGCTGAAGGAAGTACGTTGTCTCGTGCTAAGGCGTACTGGATTCCTCATATTAAAATGGCACTTGATAAAGATCACGGGTATCTTGGTGGCAGTATGGTCACGATGCAAGATACCATAAATGAACTTGATGATGACTATGAGTCAGATCCTGAAGGAGAGTAATATGGTATTCCCTAGAAGAGCTACCCTAGTTAAATCATGGTCAGGTTCTAAACCAGTATGTGACTTCTGCAGTACTGATGCATTTGATCGATTGATAGAAGGAAAGAAAGATGCAGTAATGGACACATTTGTTGACGGTAAAACTAAAATGGGTCCATGGGCACTGATGTGCGAGTCATGCTTCAGTAAATACGGGGTAGGACTCGGTACTGGTCTTGGACAGAGGTACGATGCTAAAACTCTATTGAAGATTGAAGGGTGACTGACATGATTGCTACTTACGAGAGATTGGCGGATCAAGCTATCAAAGACTGCAGATTCATTGACTGGTTGAGACTTCAACGGATGATCCACTTTACCTATCGTTATATCGATAGTCTAGAAAGGAGTAAGTGATGACTGGCTACGATGACTGGAAGTTGGCATCACCCCCTGAGTGTAATCGGTTATCTGAAGAGGACATACTAGAACGTATCAAACCTGTATGTCCTGAATGCGGAAATAAGGATGTATCGAGATTTCAGATAACTGCTGAAGAAGAACATGGTACTACTATCGAGTGTATGAATCCTTTAGGCAGTACTGAGGATTGGTGTGGTTGTGAAATATTTAGTGACTACGTTTCATTGGATGACTAGCTTCTACTGACAGGAGGACGATAATGGCATCACCAAGTTTCGTACACGATTTTAGAAGGTTAAAACCTAATGAGCTAGCGTATCTTATAAACCACCTTAAGAGGAGTGGTACTAAGTGGGATGCTCTCGGTAAATTTTCTAATGTGATGTTTGACTTATTCGAGCCATTTCCTAAGAGTCCGTTTGATGGTCCTTGGGTTATACCATTACCGAGCAGAGACAATGGACCTTCAGGAAATGATTTGTACTACGTGATCGGTAAGCCACCGAAAGGATTTGTAAACGTTGAGGAACAGTGTTCAATATTTGATATGATTCATGAGGATCCATGCGGTTTTGACTATGAGTAGTCTAACAGAAAAGGAGATCAAAATGTCAACAGAGAACCAGGAAGTAGAAGTAAATCAGTACCCTGAGAAACCATTGGTGAGAGTGAAGTTGGTTGGTACTGATGGAAATGTATTTGCTCTGATGGCTCTTTGCAGAAGAGCTCTAGTAAAATCAGGGTATGCTGAAGAGTCAAATCGTATGATCGATCAGGTTACTAAGTCGTCTAGCTACAGTGAGGCACTGCGTATCATGACGAAATACGTGGATGCTAGGTGATCCTATTAACGTACTACCTAGTCACTCATTCAGTAAACTAACTGATAACTAAAATTATTAGTAGACTGCTGATTTAGTAGACTGGTTAGTAAATTACTGACCCTTAAGGGTAAGGGGATGATCGATGGATCTAAATAGTTTATTCTGCAGTCTATCCGATATACGAGATACATCATCACGTAATGAAAAGGAAGGTATCATACAAGAAATACTGCTCAGTGAGAATAAGGATGTATTCACTTATCTAGTCAAATTCATATTTAACCCCTACCGTAAACTTAATGTAAAAGTAACTTCGTCAATGATCGACAACCTTGACCCTCCAGAATCTATACCGAGTGACGATGAAGTATGGTGTAAATTCACTTCCTTATTGGATAAGTTGGAATCAGGAGACCTCTCAGGAGGAAAAGCACGTCGAGAGCTATCTAAGTTCTTATCGAATAATGATTTTGAGTACGCTGAGTGGTTTGCTATGTTCTTCAACAAGAATTGGAAGATAGGTGTAGGTCGTCCTACTATTGAAAAGTTTCTACCTGAGTTCTCACCTAGATTTGAAGTACAACTCTGTTCTAAATACTCAGGTTTCGATTTCCATCATCCATACTACGTTCAGCCTAAGCTCGATGGACTCCGAGGAGTAGCCGGAAGGTTTCCAGGTAAGGATGGCCGTGTTATACTAACTAGGAATGGTAAACCTACGTTTAATACTGAACTTATTCTTGAGTCACTCGACTTACTGAATAACTCATTTAGAGAGGAAATGGTATTTGACGGTGAGCTGTACGCTGGTAGCTGGGAGAGGTCGATTTCTATATGTAGAAGAAGTAAATCCGCTGCTGTAAATCCGGAAGACTTAAAGTATTACGTATTTGATGCTATACCACTCAGTGAATGGGTAGCTGGGAAGTGTAGTTCTCCACTCTCTCAGAGAGTCCTTTCTCTTGAGACTGCATTTTCTCATATATCATGTCCGTGCTTAGTCAATGTACCTCTAAAAGTAGGGTCTTGTGAAAGTGAAGTACACAAGATTACTTGCGATTATGTTGAGGATGGTTGGGAAGGCTCAGTTCTTAAGGATCCTAATAGCTTATACACTTATGATAGGTCTGAGTCCTGGTTAAAGTACAAGTTTGTAAAAGAGGTGGATGCTAAAGTAGTTGGTGTAAAACTCGGGTGTCACGATCAGGTTACCAATAATATAGTTGACGAGGATGACTCTAGAGGATTAGGGTGGAATCTGGTAGTGCGGGCACTTATTGTTGATCCTGGAAATGGTGAGTTAACTCGGGTAGGATCAGGTCTTGAGTTAAATGACCGTTATAACTTTTATAGCCTGCACATGAAGGAGGAGTTAGTCGGTAAGATAGTAGAAGTGCATTTTCAAGATTTCACGCCTGATGGAAAACTGTTATTCCCTAGGTATAAACGACTTAGGGAAGACAAAGAAGTCTGACCTAGTAATCAACACATTAAGGAGGTGTCTATGAGTGTGCTGCAGAAACTGCAAGAAGCAGGGTTGTCGAAAGAACTCGAGAGTCATATGTCTACATTCTTTTCTAAGGATGATACTGCATCACGAGGAAAACTTCTCGAGACTATCGATAAGAACGGTTTGAAGTCACCTGTTGTTATGAAGATGATCGGTCATCTCCAGACAGCTAAAATCCTGACACCAGGTCTGTACGAGAAACTCACGAATCTCAGCAAACAACTAAAGGCTGCACCGACAAACGGTGAAAGCAAGAAGGAGGAAGAAGTAATGACTGAAGCGCCTACTGGAGAAGTAACTGAGCCTGAAGAGGTGGAAGGTACCTCGAGTATACTAAGTAGCAAGCAGGAGCAAATGGTTGCTGATCGTCTTAAGAAGGCTGAGGAGCGTATGCGTAAACGTCTTCTCGATCAGGAAGTAAAGCTCCGGGAGAAATTTGCAGGTAGAGCTCAGAAGAAAGCTCAACGTCTCGGAATGAAAGTTGAAGAGGCAAAAGAGATCCAGGATTTGAAAGCTCACATCAACGATCTGCGTGCTCAAGTAAAAGTTCAGCGTGAAGAGATGAAAGCTTGTCACGCTAAGATCAAGGAGCTGCGTCCTGCTCGACCTAAGCGAGAGAAGAAAGAAAAGAAAGAGAAGGAGTAATTCTCGTACAGTAGTAATCCTCAGTGTAGCGCGTATGTGCGCTGGGCTAGACCATTATGATACCATAAGTGGTCCAGGAGGTTCAAGTCCTCCATGCCCTTTTAGGTGATAACATGATATTTGCTGGTTTTGATCTAGGGTCTAACTTTGGTTACGCTATCCTAGCGCCTGATGGAATGCGTATAGATTCTGGTACTTGGTCATTAGGTAAGAGGTCTGGTAAGTCATTATCTAACCTCTATATGAGCATGAGTACTGTACTAACTAGTTACGCTGACTTAGTAGTTTCGTATGAGTTAGTTCGTGGAACTCATAGTGGTAAGAATGCTGCTCATGCTTACGGTGGTTATGAGGCTATACTGTGGATGGTATGCTATGATGCTGATATACCAAGTGATCGTATTGTAGGAGTCTCAGTCCAGCAGATAAAAAAGGCAGCTACTGGTTTCTCAAATGCTGATAAGGATGAAGTTGAAGCAGCCGCTTATAGTAAATGGCTTAAATTACCTGATGATAATAATGAGTCTGACGCTCTCTGGTGCGCTGAAGTTTCGAGGTTGAAATACAATGAATTCAGTTAGCTACTCATACGACCCATACTTAGCATTTAGTTTATGCAGTGCTTACAGAGAATCGAAAGATAAGGAAGTACTCGAGATACTGCTAAAGCAACTCGTCCCACTTATAGAGATGGTTCTGAAATCAGAAGTAAGGTCTCTTGTACACTCCGAAGATTCAGAGATGCTCAAGTGTGACGCTCTAGTCAAAGTGTACGAAGTGATATCTGCATTCGATATACCATCTGAGTCACCTAGTGGTTTTACATCATTCTTGTATACCGTCATACACAGATCGTTTATAGATTCTCTAAGGAGATCTAAATCTAAGGTATTCGATATCGGTAGTATAAGCCTAGTTCCAACTTCAGGCAGACTAAGGAGTCATAAGGATGTAGAGGACTCTATTTATATCAATCAGTTCATACTACTGGTTCAATCACTACTAGAGCAGGATATACGGTACACAGGTAAAGAGAGATCCGCCTGTGTGTACATGTCGCAGTGTATGCTAGGTATAAATCATAATGACCCTATGTCAGCTCAGCATATATTTAGACTCTCAAAACATAGATGTAAATACTTAGCTCAGTACATACAGATACTACTAAGGAGTATCTCATGCTGGCTCAGGGAGTTAGATGAAGCTATTTAACTCTGAAGGGTACAATACTGATGTATTCTATATACTTCTGCTATACTCCGGTAAGTACAGCTTCTTACCAGACTTACATGAAGTTGTAGGACGTGAGAAAATGAGTGACCTGCTTAGTATATTTGCAGGTACAACCATAAAGTTTCCTTCAGAGGATGACCTAAGAAAGACAGCTTTTCAGGTTCAGACATACGTAAGAATAAAGTCCTCACCTACTTCTCAGAAGACTTCTGTTATCAGAGATATAGCTGATGAGAATATGATAACTGTCGATACGGTAGAGAATACGTTTATACGAGCTTCTAGAATAATAGAAGATGATTTAGGAGTCAAAATTGAGTTCGGAAGAAACAAAGGACGACGACCTTAGACGAGTCATAACTAAGTTATTAGATAGGCCTATAGAGGATGAGGGGAAAGTACTCGAGATAATCGTAGGGGCTATAACTTCTAAATACACTGATCCATCGCTTGTACGGCAAGCAGTCACTCAGGCTGTCTACAATTATGAAAGTCAATTACGAGTTTTCATGGTTGCAGTTGCTAACACTCAGTTAAGAAGGATACTCAAGTTAGTAAGCTCTATAGATCAACTCGAGGATAGACTTGATGAGCCTGAAATGGTCGCTACTATGACTGCTAGTAACCTTATTAAGGTATACGCGTTGAAGCAGAATAACCTAGTCGAGTCATTAGACTACGTTAAGAAGATAGCTGACATGCGTATGGAGTTACAACAAGCTACAGCTGCTATCTCATCGACTCTTACTAATCGTGATATCGAAGAGATAGACGCTCTGTCAGGTTTACCTAAACTAGGACCTCAGCAAAGAGGAAGAGTACGTAAGATAATTGAATGCATGATCGCTGATGTAGACTCTATAACCACATCGACCGATCCTTTACCACCAGGAAAATCTAACGGAGATAGGAATGCTAAATGACTAAAGTAGTTATACTAGGTGGAGGAATGTCAGGACTAGTCTCAGCAGTAGCTATGAGATCTACTGACGAGATAACTATAATAGAACCATCAACTCCTGGAGGTGTATTCTCTAGTGGTGGTTTTAAGTATCTGCATTTTACTGAGTCAACTAAGTGTATGGCTCAGTTACTTGGATTGGATTACTACACAGTACCGATAAAAGGTGCTATACTGCTCGATGGTAAACTGCATCAGTACCCTGAGCACCTACGTGAGCTACCTAAACCACAGGCTAATCATATAATGCAGTTGCATTATGCTAAGACACGTAGAGGCGTAGATATCGATCGGATCTGTGTACCTTCAGTAATGAATGATCCCTGGGGACCTAAGCCCGCTAAGATGGTGATAGACACGGACTCACTCATAAAGTCGTGTATGGGATGTGTTACGAAATGGGTAAAAGCAGCTGCAGTATCACTCACAGATCATATCGTGACCACCTCCTCAGGATCTGTACATGAGTACGATTACTTAATAAATACGCTACCATTATGGGTACTAGCTAAGTTTGACGGGTTTAGTAACCATAAGGAAGCTAAAGTATTTAGTACTGAGGCTGTAGCTAATAGGCTCACGATATTCAAGATACTGTCCAGCACTACTCGATTTAAAAGTTTCGACTACGTTTACACTCCTATAACTGAAGCTAGCGTGATACATAGGGTATCAATGAACTACCCTACATTTGATGCTGAGACATCAAGTTCCATAACTCAGTTTTCTGATGTGATGAAGGATATCCGTCAATTGTTCGGTGAGTCAGCCTTGATAGTTGGAGGTGTAACGATACCAGGTCACGTTTACCCTTCAGCTAATGTCGTTGATAGTTTGAGTTACTTACCTGAGAATTGGTTAATGGTTGGTAGGTACGCTCAATGGGATAGTAGATGCACCGTTGATAAAGTCTATGCTAGAGCTGCTGAATGGAGTGGAAATCATGGAGTTTAAGAAGCTATGGGATGATCAGGTACACCAACAACTAAACTGGTATAACAATGACTCACTTACTGAGCTAGAGAGGTCACGTATCAAAAAAGAGTTATTACTTGGTCTGTATGAAGAAGTGGGTGAACTAGCCCGTGAAGTAGACAAAGACCGTTATCATATGCTAAGGAATTCGGAGACTATAAAGTCTAACGTGATCGAGCAGGGTGTAGACTCATTCAAGATGCTGATGTCGATCATGCAGTTATGCTCCGTCTCGTACGATGAATTTGTAGACGTATTCGAGTCAAAGACAAAGATAGTACAGAAGAAGTGGCAAGGTCAACACCTTCAGTTAGTCGAAGGAACTAAGCTAATCGTATCTGATTTGGACGGTTGCATAGTTGACATATCTGAGTTCACTGATTACCTCGATGAGTTCAGGTTAGAGAACGACCAAAAAGGAACTCAGGCTGCTTTGGAAGCTGTCAAATCAAAGTTCTACGTTAATGGAGGGTTTCTTTCTTTACCTCCTATAAAAGGTGCTGTTGAAGCATGCAAGAGGATAAAAGAGCTAGGCTATACTCTGATCATCGTTACTGCTAGACCATACTGGCAATACCGTAGATTGTACGGTGACACTATGCAGTGGTGCGAGAAGAATGGTATAGTTTATGACCACATACTATTCAATAAAGATAAAGCAGAAGCTGTATGGGAGAACTTACACCCTGCCAGACCTAAGTGGTTTATTGAGGATAGAGCTAAGCATGCTCTCGAGCTTACTGATATAGGAGTGCCTGTACTTCTATTTGATAATGGGTCTAACCATAATGTCTCTAGTAAGTTGATCACACACGTTTACGACTGGTCAGATGTCCTCTCAATAATTGAGAATGGTAAGTAAGTGGATCACAAGTTAGTTACGTCTATTATTAACGCTATGCGTAGAGGTGATTACTCCTCATTTGAGGGATTGCCATCTACAGAGCGTGGTATAATAGAACGTGTACTCAATGAGTTACAGCGTGATGGTTCATCACCTGTTCTTGAAGCTCTATGGGGTTATGACTACAAGCGTAAACCAGCTTCTATAGAGAGATTTTTGAAGGATGACTATTACTTAGGAAAGGTCGGTAAGAGTCTATACCCTCTATGGATCAAGGAGTTATCTGAGATACATAGCCCATACAATGATATCTTTGAGGTGATACTTCGTGGTTCAATAGGGTCAGGCAAAACATCTGTTGCTGTGATCTCCTTTCTATTCAAGATACACCAACTGATCTGTATGCTAAATCCGCAGTCTTACTACGGTTTAGTCGACGGGTCTCCTATAGTATTCGGATTGTTCAATATCTATAAGTATCTAGCTGCTGACACTAGTTACATTTACCTTTCTAACTGGACACGTATGTCACCATTCTTCCAAGAAGCTAAGCGAGCTTCAAATGAGATGATAAATAAGAAGGTACGCGGTGATGACGAATATAAGTCTAGTACGATAAGTTATCCTAACGATATCTCTATAGCTCTAGGTGCTGCAGCGATTCACGCTTTAGGTTTGAACTTATTCGGCGGATTACTTGATGAAGCTGATATGGGAAAGAACAGATCCATATCAGACGATGAACGTTCCCAGGTAGCCGATACTTATGGTCAGGTTAGATCGAGAATTGATTCAAGATTCTTGCAGCATGGTGGTTCAAATCCGGGTATACTAATTCTGGTTTCTCAGGTTAGAGGTAAGCATTCATTCTTAGAGGATCATATCAAGAAAGTATCGACTGATCCTCATACAAGACTCGTATCTTATGCACTGTGGGAAGTAAAGTCAGACTTATTCGAAGGGTCATCTACATTTAGCGTAGCAGTAGGGGATCAGAGGGTAAGGTCGTATATCATAGGTGATGACGCAGGGGTAGAATTAGCAAGATCAAAAGGTTTACAGACAGTAGAAGTACCTGAGGAGCTTAGATCAAGATTTGAGTATGATATTGAAGGTGCTATCCGTGACCTTGCTGGTATAGCTACTTATGGTACTAATCTATTTCTCGGTAGGAGAGAGAAGCTATTTGAATGCTACCATAAATCTACGCCACGTTCACATCCATTTACTGTAGATACTGCTGTATTATCGATTGAGGAGGATGATACAGTCGATCTAGTTCAGCTGTTCGATAAACCTTCATGCATGAGACAGCATGACAAAGTTACGGGATCATGGATACCTAGATGGTACCCTGGTGCTGATAGAGCTATTCACGTAGATTTAGCACTCAAGAAGGATTGTGCTGGAATCAGTATGGGTTGTCTCGGTGACTACAAATCTGTAGAACGTTTTGACGCTGATGGACGTTCTTACAGAGTTACTGACTTGTCAATCTTTATAGACTTTGTACTGCAGATAAGAGCTGCTAAAGGGTCAGAGATAGACTTTGAGAAGATACGGTCGTTTATATTCTACTTAAACTCGATTGGGTTTAAAGTAAAATGGGTTAGCTACGACGGATTTCAGTCAGTAGATTCACTTCAACAACTAATCAAGGCGCATTACAGTGCTAAGTTACTTTCTGTAGATAAAACTGCTAAACCTTATAACTACTTGAAGTCAGTTATTATGGAGACTAGGCTCGATATGTACGAGCACTCTACTTTCACCCGGGAGATGCTAGAATTACAAGACAGGTCATTAGACAGTAGATTACGTCCAGCTATCGATCACCCTCGTTTAGGGTCTAAGGATTGTAGTGACGCTGTGTGTGGAGTTACCTCTAGATTGCTAGAAGAAAAGTTAGCGGTTCAAGCTGACGCCTCACCATTAGCTAATTCTATTATAGACAGATTGACTGCTGATGATTCTGATCCTAATGAAAAGCTGATAGATCCAATGTGGGTAGCTCCAAAACCTAAAGCTAATGTAAATCCTCTCGAGTCGTTGTTTAAACCTAAATAGGAGATATCATGTGTGCTCATTGTGGTTTTGATAATAATACTTTACGTCCTGAAGATTTTTCTCGATCAGGGTCAGTCCTATTAACATCGTGTCATAAGTGTGGTCACATACTGAAGCCACCGATTAGACTCGCTTGTTCTAATGAGTCAGCTGGTGATACTCCTGTAAGGAGAGAAAGGTTGTTAGACTGATGACTCATCGAGAGTTCATACGTTATATGGTTGAGAAGACGGGATTGACACGGGATGACTCCCTGATGGCCTATCACCTGGTATTCGATTCTATGAAAGAAATTCTTATGAGTGGTGAAGAAGTTGTACTCCCTGGTATCGGAGTACTTCACCCTAAATATACTAAAGGTAGGGGTGAGTGGATTTCACCTTTTACTAAAGGTATAGTTATATCTAAACCTAGTTTTAAACTCAGGTTTAGATCGTCAAGAATTTTTGAGTCAAGAATGACTAAACATTTACTCAGTGAATCAAACCCACCTATAGTAACCTATTAACAGGAGATACAATGTCAAGTAAACGCACTGATGCTAATCGTAAGAAACAGAAGAAGGTTAGTAAGAAACTGTCAAGTCCTGTTGTCAGGAAGCTCACCGCTGGTATGAAGAAAGACATGGATACAAGTAGGAGATTATCAGTGATTGAACAATCTCTAATGAGAGCCAATCAATTGAAGGTAGATGAATCGAAGGTTATCGCTGAGTTGATATTCGCGGTCAACTCCATTTCCAGAGCAGTTGTTGAGAAGAAGATAAAGGTTACTACTATCTGCGTAGATGACAATAACAAGCCTATACTTGATGGTGACACATACCTGATGCATGAGGTTGAGATACCTTTACTGACTATCGAAGAGTTCAATGAATCGAGGGCTCGCGTGATAGCTCAGTTTAAAAAGGAACGTGAGGATCGAGAAAAAGTGTTCGAGCATAAAGGGGTATCTAAAACTGCTGAGTCCTGGGCTGAAGATCTTGGGATCGCCTATGAGGAGTTTCAGGAGTCACTAAATATGGGTATTGATGCAGGTGATATAATCGATACTTATATTGAAGAGAAGGCAGAGGCTAAAGATGGACAATCAGAAGATGTTCCACTTAGTGGTGGCGGAAGCAAAGAAGAAGTGGTTCCCGAAGTTAGTAGTGAAGTCCAAGCATGACTCCTGGTTAATGAAGTTAGTTAACAGTGTAGTCAACCTGTTCTCATCTAAAGGTAATCAGAATTCATTTATCGGTTTGTTCTGGACCACACTGATCTACACAGTTTACCACCCAGTAGTAGAAGTGGCTGGTTGGTTAGATCAGTGGTGGACATTACTGCATGAGCTGGTTCACTGTATGCAGAGGAAGAAGTGGAAGGTACTGTACGAGTACCTATACGCTTGGCCGATCAGTCAAGGAGTATTACTCATACTGTTATGCTGGTTGCCTATATTCTGGAGCCATGGATGGTGTCTACTGCTGTGGGTCTCCAGTTGGTTTATAGTTGGATGCCTCCACTTCATACCGCAGCTACCTGATCCATGGAGATCACATTGGGAGTATCAAGCGTACTGCGTGTCTATGTACTCGTACTTTACTAGGAATGACTCTATACCGGATTCGTACATAGAAAAGTTAGCTGACCTGTTTTGCGATATGAGCTACTACAAGATGGTATCTAACAGAGATAAGATGCTGAAGAAGTTGCAGATAGCTAGAATACGTATACTTCGTAGAGAGCCACCTCCAGGTACTGCAGTATACTATAATCCTGTAGTATCTTTGTACGAGGAGACTCGAGGAGGTGCAATATGATGGTGGATACACTCATACGGACATTAGCAGTGTTCGTACTGATCGTGCTACCGATGTACCTACTAGGAGTAAGTCAAGGTAGGAAGTACGAGCGACGAGTTGTAGTCCGTGAGTTCCAGGAGTTACTGCATGAGCTGCTACATTTGGTAGCTACAGATAAGCTAAAAGAGATGCATCTCATGTTGCAGGAGTTATGCGCAGACGATGATTTAGATAATCCTCCGATTAATAAGGATGAAATAACCAACCGGTTAGGTTAGTACTGACCCTTAATAACTAGGGAGATAAGGATACCTGATGCCAAACAGTTTTTCTCTGAATATACCGGAAACTCCGATTACTTATCACCCCTTATTACTGATGATAAGTAAAGCGCTTTCTATGATAGACACCTACGAGGTTAAGGGTAAACTAAACTGGGACGTATTTGTTGGTGGTGCGAGGATTCGTAAACCTAGAGCTAAGTTCATAATGGCACTGCTCGATATCATAAAACCTAAGTACACCGTTGAACTCGGGTCAGGTGCTACTACTCAGATATTCGGTAGTAAGGTAGGTGTGAAGCATTATTCACTTGAGCATATTCAGAAGTTCTACGACAGGACTACTGAGTCACTCGCTGAATTAGGGGTTGATAAAGCTGAAGTTCTTCTGAGACCATTGAATACTGAGACAGGTATGTACGTACTAAACGAGGGTGATCTGCCTAAAGAAAGCGTAGATCTGATACTGATTGATGGTCCTCCGTACCACCCATTAGTAAATGGAAAACCAAAGTTTACAAGAGCTAATACTCTACCAGCGTTATTCCCTTATATGCATCAGGACACTGTCGTTCTTCTAGACTCTACTGAGAGAGTTCCTGAGCAGGAGGTACTAGTAGGTTGGGTTAGAGACTACGGCATAGCATTTGAGAATCCTGTACGCTTAAAGGGATTAGGAGTGATTGATCCCTGGGCTAGTACTCGTGATCAATAATGACAGTTTATCTACTCACAGGTAGTTCAGGGGCAGGTAAGTCAACTACTGACCGGAATTTACGCCTGAGAGCTTTTGGTGAGTTTGTTACTGGCGATACTCAGCTGTATAGCGATAATCTCATGTTCGTAGGTAGGATGCTTTACTCTAATGGGTCAGCGGTTCTGAGATTGAGTGGTGGTGATTCAACTTCACCTTCGATGCTAGTTGATCTAGTTGATTACGATATAAATTTGTTCTACGAAATGGCTATTTTACCGACTAACGTTCTTGTATCGTTGTCTGAAGTAGCTGAGGTTATAATGCTGAATTTAGAAGAAGATCCTGCAGTTATTGTTGAAAGGAATACATTGAGAGGTCATCGTAGTTGTGCTAAGATAGACTTATCAAATCTCGATGTGTACCCTGGTGAGAAAATAGGATTCCATGCTTACAGACCTTTATACAAGAATTGGATAGCTCGTAGGGATCAATTCTGCGATGATCATGGGATCAGAGTTTTACATTTGTGCAATCTCGATCTTCTAGAACGGTGCCGTGTTATCGAGGAGATGATAGGTATCACTCCTCTGTACGACAAGATACTCTATGATTTCTCAGGAACATTACAAGAAGTCTACTCGAGATTCGCTGACGGAGGAGACCATGTCAGAGTCTGATATGCTTACTACATTACGTGGTTTAAGGATAGCTTGTGTTATCCCTACACTTAATAGACGGGAGTTACTGATCTCTTTTATTAAGAACTACGTAGTCAAATGCACTATACCTACTGACCTTGTCGTTGTCGATAACTCTCCTGATGAGTTTCATCTTATTGAGCCTGAGTGCTTTGAACTGGTGCAGGGTACTCCCCACACGTTAAAATCATTAGCACCTCATATCGGTAGAGGAGTAGGCAAGTCCAGAGCTTATGGCGTTGATTACGTTCTAAAGAATACAGCTCATGAGTTTATAATAAATGCTGATGATGATGCTATAATCGGTAATGAGTGTATCGAGAGATTAGTAGCAGCTGCATACCAGGAACCTAAATTTGGTTATGTAGGATCAGCTGGAAACTACTTGTCATTCTGGAGAGATTTCGACAGTCGTAGTGTTAAGTTCTATATGAATTTAGGTATCGTGTGGTGCTTGTCACGGTCAATGTTGAACGTATGCGGAAACTTTGATACTGAACTAAGTCTGAGAGAAGATGTGGAAATGGGTCTTCGTTCTTGGGCTAATGGGTTTTACACTGTAGCAGTATGGGCACCTGTAGTTCACAAAAGAAGTAATCCTGATTTCGCATCAGGTAATGACAAATGGTTAGAGTCTAACTCTTACATAAAAGCTAAATACGGTGATATGATAACGACTACTAGTAACGGTCAGATACGTCAGAACAAGAAAGTTTTCAGGTATCCTGATATAACGTATACTGTTGATGACGACCTAGTACTTAGTAAATCAGCAAGTTGAGACTACAATGATTTCATGGGATACAATTCATAGGTTGTACCACTTTAAGGATGAGGAGATAAACCCGATACTAATCTCAATAATTCTTGAGGAGATTGAGTACGCTATTGAATCATTACAAGAGAAGCGAGACTCAGTTGAATTGTTATCTATTAAAGAAGATGAACACTTGAGATCACTCATACTGAAACGGTATCTTTTGATTAGGAAGATGCGTGAGTACATTCACAACCGTAATACAACGGGTCAGAGGAAACGAAATGATAAATAGATGCTTAGGTTGCGGTATACCACTTATACATACGAGTTATTTCTGTAGTTCATGCTCACTAGAGTACCATGATCTCAAGGAGTTAGCTGAGAAAGAAGTTGAAACTGAAATAGAGAATGAGAGCATTAATGCCTCTGGTAAGCTTCTAGAGCTATTTCATTACATGGGTACTAAACCGTAGGGGGGTACTGTGTCTGACTCATTTACGTTATACGACTGGCAGACGTATGTTCATCGGAGACCTAATTGGGATGAGTTCTTTATGATGATGGCTGAACTAGCGTCATCTAGGAGTACATGCGATCGAGGGTCGTATCAAAGATTCCGTGATCGTAAAGGTGTAGGAGCGGTCATAGTAACTCCCGATCACCGAAGTATCGCTATTGGTTATGCAGGTTCACCTCCAGGAGCACCTCACTGCGATGACCAAGGGCATCTGATTCGTGATAATCACTGTATTAGGACAGTGCACGCTGAGGAGAATGCAATCATAAATGCTACGTTCGGTTTGCGTGGTTGCTCATTGTATACGACTACATTTCCTTGTTATCACTGTGTTAGAAGGATAGTGTCGGTAGGTATAAAGAAAGTATTATACGGCGATACCTACGTTTCTCAAGCTGATCCTGATGTACGCGATCTTCTTAGTACATCTAGACTAGAAGTAGTTCATCTGCAACTGTGCTCAGGAGTTAAGCAATGACAACTGAAGAATACTTGAAAGGTGTGTTAGTTACTGAATCATTGGATATACCTGAAACTCTGTTTAGACTCTCGAATAAACGTGCAGCTAGACTACTGCATGCTTCTATGGGGTTGACAACTGAGTCGGGTGAGTTTAGTGATCAACTTAAGAAACACTTATTCTACGGTACGGATTTAGATGAAGTAAATTTGGTCGAGGAGTTAGGTGATCTGCTATGGTACATCGGTGTAGCTATAGATGCTCTCGGTTCTTCATTTGAGAAGGTGATGGAGATAAACAACCTGAAACTCAGTCAGCGTTACAAATCAGGGTTCTCTAAAGAAGAAGCGTTGAACAGAGACTTAGATAAGGAGAATGATGCTGTACATAGTAAGTAGAATGATGAGGGTAGCTCTTTGTTCACAGGGTAATGGTACTCTGCGGATATCCTTTTCTTGCTATCCTCATCGCTGTATTTACTAAGGATTTATAATGGAAAGATCAGAAGCGTTAGAATTCTTTCTGCAGTGGAAGAGTTTCACTCGTGATGCTCTGCGAGTACTCGCACCTCATTGTCCAGTCACTACAGATAAAACTAGGTCATGGGATATATCTGGTATGGGTGGACCTCAGGGTATGATAGCGCACTACACAGGTGGGCCTGACGGTGTAGCATCTCACCGATGGGGTCATGAAAATCCTAGTAATAAAAAGTCATCCTGGCACGCTACTCTGATGAATACAATGATCAGTAAAGTATCTGATATACATAACAGATACCCACTAGTAAAGAAGTACCTGAAGGTAACTGGATTATTGAGTGCTCCTATAGACACATTCGGAAAACCAAATAAGGGTACTTGGCATGGTAACTGGACTAATAGGTACACATTTGGAGTAGAGATCGCTAATCAAGGTTACCTCAAACAAGTTGGAGATTCATTTTACAGAGGTGATCTGAGATACAAGCGTGATGTACATCCAGTACTGATCGAGGATCGTTGGTGGGAGCCGTACAGCAGATCTCAGTTGGAATCATTCATAAATATAGGGATTGCACTACGAGCGATACAGGGACCTTTATTTAAACCAGAATGGGTATTACCTCACTCAGCAGTATGGGCTGGTAAATCAGATACAGGTCCTGCTTTCCCTATCAACCATGTTAGGTACTCTATTTTTGCAGAGGACTACTCAAGGTATCATTTGCAATGGTTATCACAGTATGAGGATCATTTACCTGACGATACAGAACTAGTACTCACTCCTAGTGATATGGATGCACTAAGTCCTGATAGCGATCGATCTGATGATATAACTATGGTTGAGGATGAGGCTGATTACGAGAGCATCGTACGCGGTCATGAGAAGGAGATTACCGGTATACTACAGAGTCTCGGTTACTACATACCTTTTCGTGATCAATACCTTAATTTTGTGACCTACCTGAATTTTGCAATTTCTGTGTTTATCGCTAGCACTGCTGACGTTTATTGGGAGATGGGAAAGTTAGAGCCTAAATCATTAACTTACGATATTCTCCTTAAGCATCTGAATGCTAAGATTGTTAGTTTAGGATTGAAGGTAGTATAATGTCTGCACCGAGAAGAGAAATTTTGACTAATATCAAGAGTGAAGTAGTTAAGCTCAATGAAGAAGCATTGAGTAGCGGAGTTACTAGGCACGACTTAATCATTATGTATGAGTCGGTAGTTTCGCGGTTAGAGTCAGAACAAGAACCGATCTACTTGTTTAGTATATCCGATAAGTTTTCTCATATGGACGACACTGAGAAAACCATAGAACTATCTAGGATGACTGAGTACTTCAGTAGATTCGGTTTTGAGCTGATTTTTGATAACAATAATGATGCTGTGTACAAAGTAAAGAAGAGACCTAGTCTACTCGATTAATGCTGATTTATTACTAAAGTCTCTTAGCCGTTTAAGGCCGCTAACGAGCCCTTAGGAGGGCTTTTGGTAACCGGGGCAGCCCTGCCCCGGCCTCCCCTAAAAGCCCCGTAAGGACCGGATTAGGAGGCCTAACGATGTGTCGCAACCCCTTTGGAAAGCGGTAACCGGTTTGGCTTGGTTCGTTTACATAGTTCAAACTAATCGAGGTCATTTGTACACCGGTATCACCACTGATGTCACACGTAGAGTTAATGAACACAACACAGATAAGAGGAGATCATCGAAGTACTGCTGGTCATTCAGACCTGTTACCCTCATGTGGCAAAAGGAATACTTCTCCAGAAGTGAAGCGTCTAAGGTTGAATGCTCAATAAAGAAGTTATCGAATAAGGAGAAGTACGACGTGGTTACTTTTGGTTTAACTGCTGACCCATTAGGTACTGCTAAGTGACTGGTATATACTTCGTAGGTTCTCACTCTTCTGGCAAGACATCGTTGGTACGGTGGGTTAGCGATAATTACAAGATACCTATTATCAATGAAGTAGCTCGTACTATACTATCTGAGATGGAGGTTGACATAGCATCACTCAGACTTGACATAGATGCATTTGGTAAGTTTCAGACTGAAGTACTACGTCGTCAAGTTTTGTTAGAGAGTCAACAGAAGTCATCGTATGTGTCAGATCGAGCATTCGATAGCTTAGCTTATGCTGCAGAGCATACTGACGTAACCAAAACGATATTTTACAGTAACTTATTTATCAAGTACGTTAAACAGGTCAATAAAGGTCTGGTATTCTTCATTAGACCATGCAAATCCATAATGGTTGATGACGGCGTTAGAGAGTCCGTTAACTGGGATGACTTGGTGAGAATAGACGGAATGATTAAAGTCATACTGAAGTTGTGTGGTACACGGTACATCCCAATAGAGTCGTCACTGCCGTATGAACGTGTCAACATTGTGAGAAACTGTATTGACGAGAGACTCAGGAGAAGCTAATGGGTAAACATGTAATCGATGTGTGCATATACCACTCAGTGGATCTCGATGGTGAATGCTCTGCTGCCATCGTAGTTAAGAAATTCCCTGATGTGAAGCTGATGCCATACAATTACGGTCAAGATTTTGATCTCAGTGAAGTGGAAGGTAAGAATGTCATAATGGTTGACCTAGGATTTCAACCATTCCATAGGATGACTCGGTTATACGAAGTGGCAGAGAGTCTGGTATGGGTAGATCACCACAAATCTAATGTAACTGAGTTTGAACGTTATGGTTTGAGAGACGCTAAGGTTATATTAGATACGACTAAAGCTGCGTGTGAGTTAACTTGGGAGTACATGTACCCTGGTATCAGAACTCCACGTGGCGTATATCTTTTAGGACGATACGATGTGTGGGATCACGAGGATCCTGAGAGCATACCATTCCAGTACGGCATGAGAGCTATTCAGTCTTCTCCTAAAGAGGATATATGGAGATGGGTACTCAGCGAGTCAAGTATAGACCGTGTAGTTAATGCTGGTAAGGACATAGTACCCTATCAGAAGAAGAAAGATGATGAGTATGCTAAAGCGTACTCATTCGTTGTAAAGTTTGAAGGTCTACGAGTTATAGCTTGTAACATAGGTCACTCAGGATCTCAGTTATTCGATTCTGTTTATGATGTAGAAAAGCATGATGCTATGATGAGTTTCTGCATGACAAACAGTCAGAAGTACGCTGTATCACTGTACTCAACTAAACCATCAGTCGATGTGTCAGAGATCGCTAAGAAGTACGGTGGTGGTGGTCATAGAGGTGCTTCTGGATTTCAATGCGATAGTCTGCCTTTTAAATCAGGGGAGTGAGACCTAGTGATCGGAGGAATGTCTGAGAAAATTGATGCCGGGAGAATTAGGTAATGGGTACACAAGACGTAAAAGAACGGGTCGAACCGATAATACAAGAGTTATTGAGGTTGTCTGCAGGATTCGGTAACCCGAATGCCATCCATAAACTGTTACGTGCGGCGTCAGACGAAGAGATCTCATGGTTAGCCGAAAACATGGGGAGAGGTCCCGCTTGTTTTATTGCGCTGGAAAATCAGGTACGTTTAGGTACTTTGGTAGACTGGAGATGTACACAAGAAACCGTTGATGATGGTGAAATTAGTCTTGAGATCCAGCCTCCAAAGCCTTTGGAGTACGTATCTTTTGAGTTTTCGTTACCTACGAATGCGGAGTAATCAAGATGGATAATGAGTTAAAAGAAGAACTGGCTGCGTACGCTCATGATGCTTGGTCAAGGTGGATGAGCTATCAGATACGTGTCAGTGCTAGAGTGACTCTGACTGATCTAAGAATGGTACCCCAGATGATACCAGAAGATTTCGAGAGATGGTCACGGAAGATGATGACTTATTACGATGATCTACCGGATAAAGAGAAGTACTCTGATCGTGAAGAAGCAGATAAGATTCTAGCTATATTTAATAAGCATAATGGGTCAACATTCACATTCTAAGGAGATGCTATGCAACTTTACATTAAATGGAAGACCAGAAACCAGTCTATCAAAGATGACCTTTTTGAACGAGCTGAAGCTGAGCTGGGTATAAAAATTAGTATAATCAATGATAGTAACTATAAGATATCTGGATATGCAGGAGGTACTGCACATGAATCTGTTCAGAATTTCTTCCGTAATAACGATAATGTAGTAGATGTATACATTGGATATCCTGATGAGGAGTTAGTTGGTATTCTAGAATCGTGTACTAGGATACTCAGTAGGTCGAAATTCATAGCTACGGCGTGTAATTTGACTTATCGTGAACGAGAGACTGTAGCATCTACGATAGTGACATTAAAAGTTCTACTTGATCATTCGGAGCTTCCAACTAGGACTCTAGAGGACGATGCAAGAGATCGTAGTATCCAAGCTCTGCTGAGATATGAGTGATACGATGTTCTTTGGATTGAATAAGATATGTAGTGACTTGAAAGGTCCTATCGCTGCTGTAGGTCATAGAGGTGATTACACAGTGTACGAGGAGAATACGTCTAAAGCTATCAAGATGGCCTGTGCTAATGGTGTAGACTTGGTAGAGATAGATGTGCAGTTAACTTCTGAGAATGATCTCGTATGTTTCCATAATCCTTACGTTGAGTTAGGCTGCAGTGAACGTTCACGAGTTAATGACGTAAGTTCAAATGATATGGTTAAACGGGGTTATCCTCTTTTGCATACTGTGCTCGTTTGGTTGAGACTTAAGTATCCTGATGTAGCTGTAATACTGGACTGCAAACATTCTAACTCACTAAGGATTGAGAAATTCTCAGAACAAGTTGGTGTATCACGGTTATTGAATACTCGGGTTGGTGTGTACGCGAATAACCCTAAGTCAATAATCAGATTGAGATCGGACCACCCGGATATGGTTTTACTCAAGGGAACCACATCTGTAGGTGTAGTAGGTAAATTTGATGACTACGTCGATGGTTATATGATCGGTGGTAATGCTGTCGTGACTGATTCAGTAGAGAAAGCTCACAGTAACAGTAAATTTGTGCTAGCCCATAAAGGAGGCTTGAGTAAGTACAACTGGAAGCAGTTCCTTGATTATTGTATATCTATACACTGTGACGGATGCTTGTGCGGTGATACTTCAGTATTCAGATAGATCA
>Ga0307376_10001351_pt1 | contig 26806 bp, 24 predicted proteins | sample TR2MG_FD_202536 | JGI IMG/M metagenome (GOLD analysis project Ga0307376, IMG submission 202536) | Soil microbial communities from Risofladan, Vaasa, Finland - TR-2 | ecosystem: Environmental > Terrestrial > Soil > Coastal area > Acid sulfate soil | place: Finland: Risofladan, Vaasa | collected...
AGTTGTCCATTTGCTTCTAGACCAGTAAGATACACTTGAATTTTATAATTAGCGCCATCTACTACATCTGGATTGAGTAAAGTCCATATTGACTGTAAATTAATTTGTGCAGTACCAACATTAGAAGTATATCCTGACCATACTTCCGTAAAATATTGGTATGTATAAGGACCAGTAATTGCAGGGTATTTTAATCTTATCCAGTGAATTTCATCTACGGCGTTTGCATTAGCGATTTGTGAAGTAGAAACTAAACAATTTGCATCATCGTATAATTTAATAGAACCCCATTCAAAAGGATTACTTTCACTATCATCCCAAGGGGATACACCAGTAGCTACAGAATTCCCTCTTTCATATGTAACAGCCATTATAACATCTCCACTTGCACTAAGCAAGGATTAAAAAATATTTTTGTGTATTCTATCGCAACTCCTAGAATTTGTGCTACAACATTGCTTCCGGTTGGCACAGTTGTTGTCATTTGTCCATTTGTACTTAGATAAATAAGTTTTCCGGGAGTAAAACTCCAACTTCCGTTTCTCGCCATACCTTGTACTAACCATTTATTATCAGATACAGACATAACAAAACCGCTTGCTCCTGCTATTGTTGTCTTATCTGCAAGAGTGAGATAATTGCTTCCACTTATCTTATAAACTAAACCGAAACCAGCAGAAGCAGTAGGATTATCAATAGTTATACCGCTTACCTGTGAGAAAGTTGGGTTGGATAGAACCCATGTACTACCTAAAAGTCCTATCTCTCCATCTACGGTAGTTTCTGTTATAATTCCTTCTGTGATTTCTATTCGGTTATCTCCAATAGGGAATATACCACTAACACCTTGTTTTCCCCTTATAATAATATTTCCCCTTAGGTCAATGTTTGTTGGAGCATCATAATATGTGTCTCCAATAATTATGTTTGTTGGACTAATTAGAAGGGCATCAGTATTGACTCCACTATTTAATATAAGCTCTGCGGCTATAATTTCATCGTCAATACTGCCTAATCGAATAGTTTCAGCTAAAAGAGTTGCAGCACCTGTTCCACTAGAAGTCATTACAGCAGAAGGGTCAGCATATGACCCTCCCCACGATATTCTACCCCCATGTATGTTTATAGCACTTAGTGTACCAAGTGCAATACTATTAGCGTTAACACTTCCTATCTGTTGCCAAGTTAACGTGTCTATCAGGTTACTAGCATAAAAATTTCCATAAAAATCAGCCCTATCTCCGTCTATTTCTAGCTTTCCCAATCTGATTTTGCCATCACTTCTGATATAGTTTCCGTTTGTATCCCACAGACCACTGTCTCGTATTTCCCAGCCATCTATATACCCAGAAGTTGCATTAATCGCTCCAGTAAAAGTACCAGAAGCACCAGAAATATCTCCTCTAAAGACTAAATTACCACTAGTATCAATATACATCTGATTTTGTGTTGCACCGCTTGCTAGTATTTTATCAATTCTTATCCCGTTAGCGGGGTCTATGCTAATAGTACTGTTGTCGTTAGTTGTGCTAAAATAGCCGTTTACAATTGTAACCATAGAACCTGTTACTGTGAAGGTTGTCTCTCCAGTAAGAGGATTAGAATTACTGATAATAAGTTCATTACCAGCAATTAAATGACCAACAACTGCATCAGCAACAAGCCCATATAGAGTTAGTCCGTTTACAACAATTTGTCCTAAAGCTAATTTTGCAGTCTCAAATGAGTCATCAGAAAAAGCCAAAACTCCATTGTTCATCCACATTTGATTTGGAGAAAATAAGTTTGTTCCTATTGATTCTCTAATTCTAATACCACTTTGGTCAATTAGAATACTTTTTGCAGAACCGCTGATAAGATTATTTGTTGCTGTATCCAAAGAGGAAGTTATAAAAGTTGTAACATCATCTTTATGCTCAGTCCAGTTTCCCCATTCTTCCGAGTTAAATCTTGTGTTAATAGAGGATGTGAATGATTCATTAAGTAAATCAGCAAGCGCGTATGCGCTGTTGTCTAAACGTAAACGATTTCCAAAAATAAGACTAAACTCCTCTGGATTATCATAATTTAAATCTAGACCTAAAAGTACAGGTGTAGATGTAGTTGAATCTTCGTTTACTTCAATAGTAATAACTGCTCCAAGAACTATTTCTGAAATAAAAGGCTGAAAATCTTCAATAAAGATAAAATTCCCAGATTCAAGCTTGAACTCATACCTTGGTTGTGCTATTTTCGCAAGTACTTCTTCTGCTTGGTCAAATAGATATTGTGCTTGTGTTTGTATCATAGAAGCACTCATGCTGTCTGTTTGTATAATATTCTCGTTGTTATAAGTTGAGCCTATTACAAATGGAGATAGCTCGGTGAGTTGTTCTTCTGAGAAGTTATTGGTATTTGTAAAAGACAGGTAATCACTAACATTGTTTAGGTTTACTGTAATAGAATCTATTTCATCTTCAGTTCCAGAAACAATCGCTTGTTGCGCAACAATTTGAGCCTGTTTTGCCCTTATTGAAACATTTATAGCTGTTAGACTTTGCCCCGCTGCAATTTTTGCTGATTTTGTTACTTCCAATACCGATAATTCTGTCTGATATTCAGATAATACTGCTTCCTCTTCTCCTAGTACAATATACTGATTAAGTAGACTTGTTGTAGAACCAGAATATTCAGTTTGTTTATCGGATAGTTTTAAATTCCAAGCTGTAACTGAATCAACCAAACTTCCGCTCATCCATTCTTCAGACAAGAAATTAGAAAAATCATATATAGTAGGAGTACCCAAGGGGTTTACAACGTTAATGCTTAATCCGCCGCCTCCATATACAGACAATGCTGTTATCAGCTCGTCTGTTTTTGTATCAATCTCAATGCTTTTAACAAGGTTGTCATAGCTTAGGTATATATCTGTAGCTGTTGTTGCATCAGCAATCGTATAAGCACTTATGGTTTTATTAATAGTATCGAAATCAAAAATGCATTGATATGCATCTTCCACGTTTGTCATTAAGAAGGCATAAATTGTGCTATCTGATACATCGAAAGTTCTATATTTAGTTGTTAATTCAAAAGTATAATCTCCCATACTCCAACCGGGCAAATAGTCCAAGAGTTTTCCCATTAGAGTATCTGTTGGATTAAGTATATCCCAGAACTTATATGTACCTGCAAAAGAAGTAATTTTTTTAGTACATAGTTCTACTTCTAATGATTCTGCTTCAATTGTTTTTGTTTTGTTAATTCCATCTCCATCTGTAGAGATGCTTGATATCATAAAATATCCTAAATTTTCTAAATATATAAGACGGCGATATTCTAAGTAGTCATAGTATTCTACTGCAACACTATCAACATAAGCATCGGCAATAAAAGAAATCTTTCCTAAACCATTGTATCTTGGCATATACTTTCTTTCTCGAATTAGACCAAGACTATATAACTCACTTTTATCCGGGTTACATAATATGAAACTAGGAGGTTCGTATAAACCATAACTATCAAAATTCTGAATCATAGAACCTCCTTTCTTTATGCACCTATTTTCCTAGGGAACTTATAAGTTATTTCAAATGAGATTAGTCCACCAACCAGTTCTAATGAATTTAACCCCGGCAATAGTCTGAACCATTTTTTATTAAATTTAGACAATCTTTTTAATCCAGAGTCAGATACAATGCTCTGATTATAGTTATTAATTGTAATTGTTTCATTTGCGGTAATGGGGTCATATCCTGCTCCTCCAAATTCAAAAACTCTTCCGTCGTCTGTGGTATTTGTTAATGATACGCTTGTTCCTATATCGTTTGTTTGAAAAACTATACTAGGGTATAGATAATCTGTATCATCAGATTGATTATCGAAAGTAAAAGACAAATTTGTAATTAACCCGTCTCCATCAACGTCACAGGAATAAGTTTTTTCTTTAGCAAATCCAAAAGGAGCATCGCATTCCGCATTTAAAGTAATGCCCTGATGTATATTTCCGATATATTTATTTGTAGCAGATGTGAACATAACATTAAAGTACACATCTGCTATGTCGTCTTGACAGATTTGTAAAGGTAAATAAGTATTTCTGCCAAGCAACCACCTTTCTATGAGACCCCTATCTATTCCTGTAATGGGGTCAAACCTTCCAATTGTAAAATCAAAACTTAATGGTGTTTCAAAACTTTTTCCGTAAAAATAGGGCTTTGGTTTTCTATATAGCCATGTTTGGTAAATTTTTGATTCGCTCCCTGCGGGAGAGTCCCCCTGTCCTCCCGTTTGTTCAAAATCTAATATGCAGAGATTATAATTTTCACTAGGAATATTATCGAATATAAATGTACTGCCATAGAACATATTTACACCTCTTTCCTCTTATATACTAAAAGAGCCCGCGTTTCGTCTGATTCCTCTTTTTTCCATTAATTCTAAAACAGCATCGGCAACCTCATCTTTTAAAACAGGAATTACTGTTTTATCAAGAGAACCTTCGACGTTTATATCCATGTTAAAAGTTGTATCTCCAGATGTGATGTTAGTAGGAGCAGCATTAGGATATGAGATAAATCTAGGAAGTATTTTCTTAACAAAGTTATCCATTTGTTTTTCGTTAGCAACCACTTCTCCGTCAAGCAATCGCGCCATTATCTCATTACTTTTCATTCCGGTAGAGAAAGCACCTCCGTTAACAATACCTCCTTCGTGAAATTCAGTTATCGCCTTGGCTTCGTTTCTCTCTCCCCTTGTTATTGCGGGGAGTCGAATATTAGACATATTCATAAGATAGTTATAATAATTAACTGCTTTTAAAAGAGCGTTGTCAACGGAATTTCCTTGTATAATCCACTCATTTGTAACTCTTCTCATAGCGCCTTCTAATTTTCCGAGTTCTCCCTCTTGATTTTCTAATTTTGCAATTACTTCATCAACTTTTGCTCCAATGGTATCATTAGCGGCTCCGGCAACGTTTGCAAGAGTACGATAACTCCCGGTGCCACCGCCACTAGCTAAGGATTTTATTGTAGATATTTCATCCTTCAACTTGTCTATTACAGAATCAATACCGTCTTTTTGTTTTTCAATACTTGCTTCAAATTTTTCTCTCATTTTTTCCAAAGCATCAACTTGGAGATTGTATTTTCTATCTTCTTTATCTTCGGTTATTTCTTCTTCGAGGTTTGCGGCATCTTCTTCTAGCCCTAATCTTTTTGCTTTAGCTTCTTCACTGTCATCGAGAGCAAGTATTGTTATTTCTGTCTTTAACTTTGCTAAAGATTTATTCTTTTTAGCTAATTCGTCATTAAAATCGGCTTCTTCCTTTTGAAGTTTTAAAGACTCTATTTGCGCATCAATGTATTTGTTGTAAGCCTTGAGTTGGTCATCATAAGCTTTTTTCTTCTTCTCGTAATACTTGATTTCTGCTTCGAGCCTGTCTTTTTCAGGATTATCTGCTGAACCGCCGCCGCCACCACCGAAGGTAGGCATCGTTGGTGAATAATTAGAAAGTCCTGCTGCTTTTGCGGCTAAACCAGCACCAGCAGAGCCTAACAGATTTAATACCTCCAGAGATTTACTCCCAGCTTGAACTATAAGCTCCTGAATAGATATAGAATGTGTTGCTATAGCTTGATCTACTTGTTTTGCCGAGGTTAAAGCATTGCCTGCTGTGTCAGTTAAAGATGCCCCGGAAAATACAGCCGCATCGTATATTGTTTGAGCCATAGTTTGTCCAACACTTTGATATTGAGATTCTGTTAGTCTAATACCTTCAACACTTCTTTCTAAGTTTTCTTTTGTTTCGTCCCAATATCCTTTTCCAGCAGCACTAAGTTCATAATATGAGTCTAAAGAATTAGTTTGTTCATCTAAAAATTTTTGATATGCGTCAGTAGCTACTATAATTTTGTTTCCAACAATATCCCATTCTTCAATTCCTGCTTCTTTCAATATGCCTATTTCTTTTGAACCACCCTCACCACTGCGTAGTTTTTCAATGGCATCATCAACGGCATTAATGGTACTCATAACTTGCTCAACCTGTTTGATTAGGTCTTCATCTTCTAATTTTACAGGAATTATTAATTCGGGATGTTCTTTTTCGAGTATAGCTTGTGCTTCAGCCAGTTGTGTTCGAACTTCGTGTGCCATGACTGCGGATACTCCCGCTGGGTCTAAACCTCCAATAAAACTAGCTTTATCGGCTTGGTCTTCTAAAGTTTTATAAATATCTAAAACATTACGAACATGTTGCTTTTGTTCTAAAATAATTTGGGCGTTATCTATTTTTGCTTGTGCGGCACGCTCACGTCTATAATTTGCGTCCGTCTGTGCTCTAAGTTTATCAAATTCAGATATCTGTTCTCCGAATTGCCATTCTCCCCCACTGTCTGCTATTTTCTCATTTAAAGCAAACTTTTTTGCTTTGTCCTCTGCAACTTGTTGATAACCGTAAACAGATGCCTTAGCTTTTTCTACTGCAATTTCTTTTAATATATCTAACTGACCATCTAATAACTCATTGGTTTGTTCAAGATTAGCATTTTCATCAATGATATAATTCATTTTCTCGTCGTAATCACCGAGGATAGTTCCCATACTTATATCATTTAATCTATTTTGCAAGTCTATAAGTTTTTCTAATTCTTCTGCTGTTTTACCTTGTTTATCTCTAAGTTCTTCAAATTCTTCCCATAATTTCTTAATATGTTCTTTAGAATCTCCCAATCTCTTATAATTATCTCTTGCTTCTTTTACTGCTGTAATTTCTTCTTCCCAAGCTTTTTTGCGTCTTTCTGAGCCCTCTTTTATGTATTTATCAAGAGCTGCAAGCGCAACAATAGCTATTCCTACTCCGGTTGCAACTGCGATAAAACTTCCTACAGCAGCAGTAGCGGATGCTAGTCCGGCAGCAGTGACTTTCGCCGCCGCCGCTGTATTTCCCAGAGCCATATTTAGCCCTGCTGCGGCAGTAGTCCCTAAATCAAAAACACTAAACATTTTAGCAATATCTTTGGCAATCAACAGCTTATTAAGTTTAAGATATAGTGCTATTGTTACTGGTAATACTGTATTAAGACCGCCTATTGCGTCTATAAGTTTTACAATCCATGTAACCGTATCTATTAAACTTGTTATTAATCCGCTTTTTATAGCATCTTGCCATAAGCCTTCTATAGATGCTTTAAGTTTATTTTGTGCAGCCTCAACTCCTTCTAGATAAATTCTGTATCTATCAGCAGCAAGTCCTGTTGATATAAACTGTTCGGTTTGCAAGTCTAACGCATCATTCATATTCTGCATTAGAACTACAAATGTATTTCTTTGTCGTACTCCAGCTATAGATTTAGCAATATTTGCCTGTTCTACTTCTGTAAATTCTGACCATCTTCCTGCAACTTCTTCTAGAACATCTCCCATATCTCTAAAACTTTCTGATGTATCTCTTAGAGGTATTTCAACACGTTTTAAAGCTATTTCAACGTTGTTTATTCCCAAACCGTCTTCATCAATAGCGCCAGCTTTAATATCCTCCATCCGGGTAAACATTGTTTTCATACCCTGACCAATAGATTCAGCATTTTGTCTTGTTGTAGATGAAACAACGGCAATATAAGATATAAGTTGTTCTAGAGATACTCCAGCTTCATTAGCTGCTGCTGCTGAATATCTTAGAGCAGTAGCCATTTCTTTAGCACTTGTAGCAGAAACATTATCTACAGCTATCAACTTATCAACAACTCCGATAACATCTTCTGTTGCTAAACCATAAGAGTTAACTGTTGAGGTTAAATATTCCGTTGATTCTGCCAAAGATAAGTTACCAAGTTTACCAAGCATTGTTGATGCTCTAAGTAATTCTGTTGTTTCTGTTATTGTTTTACCTTGTCTTAACCATTCTACACTTCCTTTGGCAACTTCTAAGGTTGTAACACCCATTTCTTGAGCAAGATTATTAAAAGATTTTGCTAAAGCATTAACCTCTTCGGGAGTTTGTGCTCCTTTAGCCTGAAGTACTTGAATATTAACTAATTCTCTATTTAATTCAATTGCATATTTAATTCCGTCATTTAGAAATCTTTGAGCGTTATGCATCAAACCTATTGAAAAAGTATAAGCTATTGTTTGCTTAATAGCATTTCTAACATGAGATGCAAAATTACTAAATGCGCCAGCACCAACGTTTGCGCTATCCACTAGTTGCTTAATAGAATCGCTTGTTCTCTGTAAATTAGCCTGTGCTTCTTCTGCTCCTTCCATAGAAGAAGTATTTAGAATGTCTTTATATGTTTGGGCTTGTTGTTTTAAGATAGCATTGAGTTGCTGCATTCTCTGTTTTTTATTTTTGTCCCAATTTTCAGATTTTGTAGCGTAAGATTTTCCACGCTCGAGCATCTTATCAACTTCTTTTAGTCTTTGCTGATAAAGTTTGCTTATTTCTCTTACGCTTGCGCCAAGTTTTACATTTCCTGCAATTTGTTCGTCAACCTTGAATCCTTTAGGAATTTTTGATACAGCACTTTCAAGCTCTTTTACTACAGTAAGTAGGTTCCCGTTTTCATCTTTATATTTAATGGTCATTTGGGTTAAACCAGTTAAAGTATCTCCTGCTACATTCTTTAAGGTTCTTTGTTTAACAATTACACTTTCTATGGCTGTAGCTTCTTGCTGTATTGAGCTTAGATATTCCTGCGCTTTACCTGTATCTACATTAGCAAATTGCGCGTCTATTTTTATAGGTTGTATTTTTCCCAACGAAGAGGTTACGTTATTTACTTGCTGTTTCAGTTGGTCAACGTCTAAGTATGTACCAATTCCAACATTAAAAGCAGTTTCTCCCATTTAGAACCTCCTCTCGAAGCGCTAATAGTGTTCTGTGTTATAGTTTTAAGTTTTCAAGTTCTGGATATTCCCTATCTCGAGCTGTAGTGTCATCATAAAGTTCAACCATATTTATCGAGCTCCAACCAAATATCTCTTTAATAAGCACATTTGGTATATTCTTTTTAGAAAGAAGAGTAGTTAGATAGTGCCTAAGCGAGTGAGTATAAAATGGTACTTTTAAGTGCCTTTCGAAACCTTCTACCCACCCTCTAATTGAAGCATCTGTGGCTGGTTCCCCGTCCTCTTTTATAAAAAGAAAATTATGATTTATATTTTTTTCTTTTAAAATAGAAGTTCTTTCTTTTAACCAAGCATTATAATACGGAATAAATTTATCCCGCAAAATATACTTGTATAGCAGTTTTCCAGATTTACCCCTGCCTTTGGTCTTAATTTGGCGGGTTGTTTCGAGGAATATATCTCCAAATGCCGTTCTGTTTTCATCTATCAAATCAATTTCAAAGTTTAATAGTTCTGAAAAACGAGCGCCGCTTGTTACAGCCAGCGCAAGCCAGCATGCCTTTTGTTTGTCTGTTTTCTTCAAATATTTCAAAAGGTTTTCTACTTGTTCGTCTGTAAGTATTGTTTTTTCCCTGCGTGTTTCCTTCGGGGCGGATTCTATTACGCGTAAAATAACATTTCTAAAGTCCGGATATTCCTCATCAAAAAATTTCTCAATGAAATTTGATAGGGAAGATAGGGTACTGCGTATATTATTTAATCGGGAAGAGCCAAGTTGTAATTCTTCCGCCGCATATGAAAAGAAGTTAGAGAATTCTAATTTTTTTATTTCTGTAAAATGTTTATTTTCATTATAAAGTAAGTTCCATGTTAAAAACATTAGCATATTGGATTCGTATACCACTAGTGTTTTTGTGCTTGTTCTAATAGATTTATCTTTTATAAATTGTTCTACAAGAGACATATTTTCAGGATTAATCTTAGCGGTATTCTCTTCTGATGTAATTATTTTTCGAAATGTTTTTCTAGCCATTTTTAAATTCCTTTAATATATAAATGTTATTTCTGTTCGGGGGTCTTCTTTGCAATAATTACCTTTAATAGTTAAAGATTGCACATGATTAAAATCATCGTCTACCAAAAGACCTGATACAGTGAATGAATCAAAAAGATTTTTGGGTGTAAAATTGTCAGAATCTCGTCTGCGCTTATCTGGAAAAAAATATTCAATAACAATTCTACATTTCTCTAATTTTTTATTTTCTAAACCATCTCTTTTTACAAGCCATTCTCCAAATTCTTTCCAAGTTTGCTTCTCGTGGTTCATTTGATATCTCTTCATTACCATCCACTGATTTAAACTTGGTGGTATTGGTTTTTTAATTGGTTTTACTTTCCTTTTTGGATATTTTTTGAAATAATACTTATTATACTCTTCAATAGATTTATTATCAATAACAATTTTTATTTTATTCATATTTATTCCAAAAAAAGTAGGGCGGTTCCCCGCCCTACTCATTTTTTTGGTTAACCCGCTATAGTTCCTCTGTTGCCAGCCGCTTTTTGTACACCAGCGCCAACAATAAATGCCATTAGAGCAACAACAAGAGCTATCAGTTCCGCATCTGAAATAGCTAAATCCGGGAAGAAAATCTTAACAACTGAAACCAGAAGACCAGCAAGCAATGCTTGGAATTTTTGTGATTTCAACATTGTCATTAAATTAACTCCAATAACTCTTCCTCCAATACCTTCGCCTAATACATAAGCAGCAATTAAGCCAATGAACAGAACTGACTGTTCTTCTGTGAAGGGTAGTTCTGGAAAAATAGCTTGTAAAACTAAAAATATCATTCCACCCAAAATAGCAAATATCATACGTGCACGTCCTTTTAAATCAATCATTCTTATTTCTCCTTTTCTTTATTTTATTAGTCTGCCGGGATTGGTTTCTCCGCAAGAGTTGAATATATTGTTTGGTTGCCAATTATATCTCTCTTAGTATATCCGTAAAGCTGTTTTAATAACTTTGGATTTGTCTTTATGTGGGATAACAAGTCTATTTCTAGCTTATATAGTTCTGCAAAAGTAATAATACCTTGTGCATTTCTTGTTTGCGATAGTCTAATTACAAATGCTTGTTTCCATATTGGTATCCCGTTTTTATCTATCTTTCCTGTATCCCCATAGTCTTTTGAAGAAATGTCTACTCCAACAATGCTCATACTCTTTCCGCTATATATTTTATCTATCAGAGTCTTTAATACTAATTCAGCAAATAAGGTTAGTTCTTCAATTCTTATTTGTGTTGTACCAAATTTTTCTTCGAAAAATATATACAAAAGATTTTGCATCTTTTTTATCATTTCGTTTAAAGCTACATCTCTTCTAATTCTGTCAAGAAGTTCTTCTCCCATCTGGCTTTTTTGTGATTTACCATTTTTGTCTTTATAATATACCCCCGGGGGGAGTCCGGTTACTGTTATACTTCCAGCCCTTAAAGGAGTTCCGCTTGAAGTTGTTCTTGTTGCTTTTAATTCTACTCCTATTGGGTCTAACACCTCATCGTAATATTTCATTATATTTTGAATATCTGGTTCATCAAGCTCTTGCCCAGAAACTCCTGCTCCACCTCCGGTGGAAAAGCCAAACATGCTTTGTTCAAAGAATGCTCCATAGGCATTTGATTTTGTTCCAGATGTACTTTTAGCATTGATATTAAACTGTTTTCCTTTTGAAACTTCCATCCAACCCCCCCTCCCGGGGCGGTTGGGGAAAATTGAGCCCAATATTCCATCAAAAGCCTGAATAGTTCCTTCCTGCAAAAGATGTGTTGCAAAACCTTCTAGAACTCTTTTTTTAAAATTTGCTAATTCTTCATCATTTCTTTGTCCGAAAGAACCGCCTCCTTTTTTTACTCCTTCTACAAGGACTTTTGCCCAATTGCTTATATCGCCTATATCTCTTGATGGTGAGTGTTTTGGTGGTATACCCATATTATTTTCCTTATCTGTAATATATATAAAGGCTCTAAGGAAAATTTTATAAAATTAAATCTTCATTTTCCTGTATGCGCCTCCTTTTCTGCTCTATCTCTCTTTCATAGTAGCAATTTTTATCAGAGCAGCAAATATATTCTTCTGGTATAATTATTTCTATACCCTTTCTTATTGATTTAATTTCATTTACTCTAATTTGAAGTATTTTCCCACATTCGGGACATCTTTCTTTTAAAGAATGTTTTAGTCTGCCAAGCATTTCAACTTCTCTTTCTTTTATCTGCTAATTATTTTTCAAGAATTTTAGATTTTTCTAGTTTTTCTAGTAGTTCTAAACCAGCATCCCTTGCTTTCTCTAATTCTTCTGGACTTATTTCTGAAAACTTATCTAATATTACCAATGCTTTTTCAATTAGATTAGATAAAACTGTTCCAACAGAACTATCTAAAACATTTTGTTGTTTTATTTCATTGATAATAAAGTTTAATTTATTTCTAAAATCAAAATAATTCGTTATTGAAGCTGTTATCTTTTGCGTAAAATCAGTATCAGAGTAAAAATTATTATCTAAATTTTCTGTATCAATATTTGTTTTTAATTGAAGAATATAATTAATCATGCTATACTCAGCGTTTAAATGGGAATATTTTGATTCACTAGTCAAATTTTCTTCTTTTTCATTTTTGTTAAAATATTCTTCCAAATATTTGCTAATTAAAAATACCTGTTGAGCTGTCGTTAAAAAGGGGTTTACCTCAATAGTAATACCGTTGTAATTAACTTTAACATTTTTTGGAGCTGTAAACTCCAATTTAACTTTGTCTGCCATTTTAATCTCCGTTTTATATTATTAAAAAAATACACCGCTACCTTTCGATAGCGGTGTACTTTAGTTTTGATTGTCCTCCTGTTATACTTTTGTCAAGAATTAGCTTCCAACTGCTATCCAAGTAACTGTCTGATAAACATCTGTTGTACTTCCAGAAGATGCTGCCAAATCAGTTGTACTTCCGCTAAACGTCCATTGGTTAAGGATAATATCGCTTGCATATCCAGTACTACCGCTTGTTGCTGTGGACATGCTGTGTTCTAATGTTGGGCTACCTGACATTGCAACTACCACATATTCAACATCTGTTAAATCTGTAGTAACCACATGCCTTGCGCTTGATGGTACAACACTTCCGCTGTCAATGAGGTCGTTTAGCACATTGTTTAAAAGTGTGCCAAGACCAATTCTTTGTGCAGCTTCCATTGAGTTGTTTAACTGCGTTATTTGAGTGCTTGTTAAAGACATATTTTGTTCCTCCTATTAGAATTTTTTAGAAATTGATATAAATAAAGTCTCCCACTTTTGCATCTATATACTTTTTTTCAAATGGGACTTGAAAACCATGCATCTTGTCGTCTACAAGCATTAAATGATTTTCTGTTATCCTTTGTATCTTTACTTTCCTTCCGGCAGGCGGAGCAGTGAATTTCTTTTCAACTTTAATATCCTGCGGGATATCGGAAAGTTCTTTTTTCGCTTCATTTAATTTTTCGTTAAAGAAGTTGTTATTTTCCTTTTTTATTTCCATATACACCTCCATGTAAGATTAGGTAAAATATTATTCTATTATTATCTAGTTTCTTACGTTATGGTTACCTCAGCAGTCGTACTGACATCTGAAGCAGAAGTAACAAGAGCCTGTAATAAAGCAGAACCGGCGGTTGAACCAGAGGCAACAATACCAGTGGATGCGCCAATAGTAGCTTCCCCAGCAGTACCACTTAATTTTGAGAAAGTAAGATAAGCATTTGGTACTTTAAAGGAATTTCCGGTATTCGGAACAGCATATACAACCAAAGTTGCGGTTGTATTTACGTCCATGTCAAAATCTCCACCGGATATAGATAAATCGTAGATATTATCATACCAGTTTGAGTTATCAATGATTTCAATGATTTTGGCATAATAAGGTTCGTTACCGCAAGCATCTGTACCAACAGCACCAGTATAAGCTAGGGCTGTACCTGTAAGCGGTGTGTTCGCTACGCCATCAGCCGTCATCGAGATGGTAAAACCACCAGAAAGAACAACTGTTGGTGCAATAACCTGCACAATACCAATTTTATTTGTTGTAACATCAGCCGAGTTCAATTGTGTTTCCATAACAAGCTTAACAACCTCTGGAATCATGTTTGCTTTTATGGTAAATGATTTTCCATCACTAATATTTGCGGTATAATATCTAATGCACCACAAACCAGTTAATTCGGTTCCTGTAACAGTGAAAGTACTACCTGTAAACGTTATCCTCTGGGTAATTCCTAGCGGTGATGTAGCCCAACCATAAATTGTTGAGCCAGTAAACGCTATAGGTGTTACGCTTGCAGTTGCAGAGCCCGCTGTTAGAGTAAGAGTTTCCTCTTTATAAAAATTACCGAGCTCAAACTCAGAACCAACTGTAGAACCGAGCATGCCCAAGTTCCATTGAGTATCTGTAAGGGTAAAGGTCATTTCTCCAGTGTGGTAATAAATATACTGAAGTTGATTGCCGCGTCCTCCCCTTACGGGAGCTGAGCCAAGTGATACTTCGATTGAACTGTCTAAAAGCGTTTTTCCTGTAAAAACAATATTATCGCTTTCGTCATACGCATAAACATCTGCAACACTAGTTAAAAATTTTCTTGTAGCCATATTTTTAAGCCTCCTTATTCTTTATAATATTTATTGAAAAGATTACTTTTTAGCACTTTCCAATGAGACCGTACCTTTCATTTTGTCTAAATCTAGTTCAACTTCTTCGTACTTATTTTCTTTTTCCAAATTAGTCAACCAATGTTTTATAAAAGACTTGTCTTTAAATTCAACCATACCAGACATGCTTGCGGATAAATAAATCTTGTAATGAAGCAAGTTGTCTATTCTTCGTATGCTTTTTATGAATTTTCTTATGCTAAGAGAATAAATATACTCAAGTGTCCAACCAGTAACTACTGAAATAGAAATTATATAGTCCTCAAAACTTCCGGGCTTATTGCCGTTGAGTTTGTTTTTGTAGTTAATAGCTTCTTCTAATGAATCTCTGACCTCTTTTGATATATTTTCATCTGGTAAATCCACAAGATTTTGCTCACATATTATAGTTTTTATTTTATCAAAATCTCTTGAATTATATATCTCTTCGCCTATCATAAATATTGCTTTGTTATCTTTATTGTAACCATAACGTTTTAAACTATCTTCGATTTTGATAAATGTTTCGTCGTCTTTCAAGCACATAGCAAGTAATCTATCAAACCAATAAAGATAGGGCTGTTCGTTGACGTTTTGTTCTGTCGCATAAAGTATATAATCCAAATTGCTCATAGAAATCACTTTTGCGTCTGGAATCTCGTTTTTATTTAAAGTCAAACAGCGTACATAAGCATTAAAAAGCACATAGTCTTTTACAGTTGCTGGATATATATTTATATTTTTATAGGGAACTGGTAAATCATAAGTAAGATAATTTGTTATATCCATTTTTTATGCTGAATAGGTGCTGAATAACAGCTGCTTTCCGCCAAAAGGTATTTGTCCAGCTTGAAACATGCGAGAACTTTTGTCAGCCATTCTACTGAATGTCAGCAAACCTAAACCACCAGCGTCTATTCCGTTAAATGTTGCGAGCAGTTCCTCAGCAATAGTATCAATTCTTGTTTGATAATTTGAAAGGTGATTTATCTTATAATGCGAAAATACTTCCATGCTTACTTGAACTAAGCCTACTGTTCTATTTAAACCTATTGCGGCGTGAGGCATTATTCTCACAAGGCTTACTTCGTTTACCAAAACGTCTGGCTGCTTACCATCCATAAATACGTTAAATTGGGAAGTGTCCTGCTGTCCAGCATAGACCAACGCACCCTTTTCCTCCTGTGTCAAATCGTCTCTATCCCAAGCGTCGGGGTCAGTGTATTTCAAAAGCTTCCATATCAATTCGTTGTCGTCCATCATAATCTTTATGCAATTATATGAGAGTTTTGAAAGAGCAGTAAAATCATTATAAGCAGTACTTCCAATAGAGGGTGTCTCAGCCATCTACATGCCCTCCTTTCTTAGTTGATATTCTTAGTAATATTTTTCACCAAGCACCACGCAAATAAATGTCAAATGTTTCAGTATTTAAACCAGATACACATTGTATTGTTAAATACGAAGAGACATCTCTTAACTCATTAGCAATAGAAAAAGCATTTGCACCAGTTTGAGTGAACGTGTAACTTGTTGTTGGTACACTATTTGCACCACACGTTATTGTAAACGCATCAGCTTGCACAATATCATCTTCATACAAATATACTGTGTAGCTTCTAGTACTTCCTTCGAGAACATAATTAGTATTAGGTGTAATTCTTGTGTCTGTATTTACTGTAGGACTTCCAGATACTACGACAGCGCACGATGCGCTGGTAGGGTTATCTTCAATATTTGCTGTTATAGTACAGCTTCCTGTTGCAACAAATGTAATACTTCCAGATGTGCTAACTATAGCAATTTTAGAGTTGGAACTTTCCCATTCTACATCTCTTGTAACACTATCGCCATTGTATGTAATTGTTGTAGATAAATCAGCCCCGCCAAAAGGTGAACCTGATATACTAGTTTTGTTTAAACTCATGGTGTAAACATTTGTATTTACATCAGCAATTCCGTTTACAACATCGTCTAGCTCATTGTTAACAAAGTTAGCTACCAAATCTAGTGTTAGTATTTTAGCAGTATCGTTGTCATATGTTGTTAAATTTTTAAAGTCGTTTATACCAGTACCAAGCACTTTATAGCAAGTCCAATGCTCTGAATTCCCAAATAGAAATCTTTGGTTTTGTCTTATTAAACTCGTTCTTTCATTAAATTGTGTTTCAATATGTAAAAAGCCCCCCGGGGTCATAAAAGGGGAGCCTTGAGTTGCATAATCTCTAGGTTCTTTAACTAAATATTCAATGCAGCATGGTTCTTCATAGTAAGCACCAGTGCTTTCGTTAATCCATCTTAACGAGTTATTACATCTTCTAATTGTACATGTAGCAGATAAGTTCTTAATTACTTCGGTATTTATTGTTAGCCAAGTGTTATCGTCAAAAATATAATGCTTACCCAATCCAACCGGGTGGTCTATGCTATCAAAAAGAACTGTTTTCCAGTCGTCACCAAGTTTTAAGCCTGTTTCGGCATTAATAACATGGTTTATGCGTACATCAACATTTTCATATACGCCACTTCCAACGGTTGTTTCTTCTTCGATAGTCCACCAATTTGATGAATTGAAAAATTGTTCGCTTAATGTTTGTTGAAATAAGTCTAAATACTGGTCTTTCGGGGTTGCCCCTTTTCTGGTTGCAGCGGTTAAAGCTGCGCTTATATATTTATATTCGGTAGGCATGGTTATGTACCCGCAAAAATTTGGTCGTTCCACTCATCCCAGTTGACGTTGCTAAATCCATAGTCAACAAGGAGCTGAGAGCATTGTTCTTTTACAGTATTGAGATATGAGACCTTTTCTCTTAGGTTTTGAGCTTCTGATGCTATCTTAAAATCTCTGTCAGTAATATGCAGATTCATTTGAGTTACATCATTAACTAGTTTTTGAAGCCAGTGTTTCATCATTAGAGTTGATAATATAACTTTATTTTCAACTGTTAAAGTTTCTGTAAAAATTTTGGTATCTTCATCAAAAACTAGGCTCTGGTCACATATATTATCAAAATCGTGTATGCTAAATATTAACCATGCCTCCAAATAGTTTTCAAAATCTTCTTCGGAGGTTTTGTACAACTCCAACAAACGGTAATCGGTGACTTGCATCATAAACAAATCATATACGCTGCTTAAGTTGGTTGCCATTTTACCTCCTGTTATATTTTGAAATTAGTTGTTATTGTCTATTGATTCTAAATCTTTCATTTCTTTTGCAATTTTAACTATGTCTCTGCCTCCCATTTTTGATATTTGAGAAATAACGTTAAAGTCAATCTTTTTTTCATCATCGGTATCTTTTACCTTTTTGATTAACATACCGTCAATAATTTCTCGTTGAGCATCACTTGCCCCGGTATATAACTTTACAGCATTGTCGGGGTTGAACGTTAGAATATTCTCAATCATTTCCTTTGTTAATATTTTCTCATACATATCATCCAAACCATGTTTCCTAATTACCTTTTGGTTTAGTATATAGAAATAACCATCCTCCATGAAACTTCTGTAATTTTCAAATATGCTAGCTAGGTCATTATAAAGAATTCTCTTTACTTCTCCAAATCTGCTAAATGAAAATTGTCTTCCCCGTCCTAGTTTTTCTGTGGAGAGGTTTAACTTAAATGGGACAAGAGACATAACTTCAATATAAGCATCTAAAGCAATGCCTGTATTCTCGTCTTGCTCTATTAACTGTCGTTCAAGTTTTAACTTTTCTTTTTCCAGAGTTTTGATACTTTCTTCTAACTGTTCTGTCGTAAGGCTCTTTTTGCTTGCAACAGATTTGCTGATTGATTTGTCTTCAGCCATTGGTTGTTCTCCTTTTCTATTATAGTATTACTTTAATATGATTTCCTTGCTTTTTATTTTATCTACAAATTCATAAAATTCTTCTGGAGTATTATTCTCTTTCCCATAGATTTTATGAAATTTTTTGTGAGAATTTTTACAAAGACAAACTCCTGAGGGATGTTTGAAATGAAGTTCTAAAACTTTAGAGACGATTTTTTGAATATTTTCTTCTCCATAATCAATCATCCTGTCTTTTTCTGTATATCCTAATTCAATTAGAGAATCTTCTATGATATTACTTAGTGAATACAGATGGTGTATATCATCAAAAGAGTGGGCACCAGAACAGGCGACACACTTATAGTTGGAATTTTTCATAGACAATTCTTTCCAACTATCTAAAGTGCATTTTATATAAGGTCTTAGTTTTGTTATACCACCTTTCCACAAATTACTTTTACGACCAGATTTGATTTTGCCCATTTCTTTTAGCCAGCATTTTCTACAAGCATATTTTTGATGTAAAACGTTATGAATATCTGAAATAAAAATGTTTCCACAACGATTACATTTAAATTCTGACTCTTTATGAGAAGTACCGCCGTATTTTAATAGAGTGATATTTCCTTCGTGCTTTTTCAAAAGCTTCTTTTCAACATCTTGAAATGTAAGACGATTTTGCCCTCCACCTCCTTTATTGTTTCCACAATTAGGACACCCTGTTCCTTGATTTATTATGCAGGTAACCGCAGTTTCCCAAATATTTCCGCATATATTGCATGTAAAATCTGCATGCTTATCGCAGGCTAAATAATTGTTTATTGTGATTTTATTTCCGTGCTTTTCTTTTATTCTTTTTAATACTTCTTCTTTTGTTAGTTTACGAGACATTATTATCTCCTTTAATAATCATGAGAACCGGGCAGAAGAATATTAAGGAATATATTCTTATCGGAAAATTAATTAGAAATTCCTATCTGTCCGGCTTCATAAACCATTTATTTACACTTATATTACATCTGTAAATCTTACGGCAATGTCATGACTCCCGCAATCGAGCTCGTAGCAACACCGCTTGCCCAACTCTTATAAAGAGTAGCGTTCTGATTCAAGTTTGCATTTGCAAATGTTGAATCAATATTGGACATTGTTGAACCTTCAATAACCATTTTAACAATCTTCCCCGCTGAAGGAGATAACACATATAATCTTGTGTCATCAAGCATCAGTTTAAATGGAGAAGCGAAATCTGCTAATTGTGGAATAGAAAGAACGTCGTATGTAGCTAATGTATTAATGTAACCCATTTTTACATAATCGCTCTCTAAGGTATATCTGTAGTTTGCGTCAGTAGGAAGTACGCTCAAAAGAGCAACCGGAGTACCAACGATAACAGCCTTATTTCCACCATTCCATGCAGATACCTTTTGTGACAACGTAATCAAATCGCTCTGGCTATAACCAGCATATTTCAGCTTGTCGTCGCCCGTAGCGGATAGGTTTGTCATAGCGGTATTGAAAACTGTGTAAGCATCCTTTGCCATATCTGTCTCGAGAGAACGAATTACCTTAGCAACAAAATCGCCAAGAGATTCTTTTCCGGCAAGAACTTTGTATAGAGAAACTTGTACAGTAAGTTCGCGCATTGTAGGAACAAGGGTAACTTGCCCGTTGAACTGCTTGTGAACTTCTGCTGTCCTCATTCCTCTACCTGCTTTTGAAACAACAAACAGGTCACGAGGTTTAATTTCGAATGCTGCGCTATCTCCCCAATCTATCTGGCGTACATCGGTATATAGACCAATACTGTCAATAATTGTATCGGGTAATACCATATCTACCAGTTGGTTCACAACTGCGAATGTAGCCCACGAAATCATTGGGTTTGTAATCCATTGTTCCAAAGGAAATGCTTCAAAGTTTTTGATATTAGCGTGCCTCAGAATTTCTCTGCGCAACGCATTGTTCATTTGGATTTCCTTTTCGTCAAAGGTTATTGTGCTTCCATCACTACGAGTACGTTGAAAATCATATTTCTGTGCGTTTCCTCTGTCCGTCATGGAGCGGAAGTGATTCCAATAGTCAATAAATGCCCTATAAGGAGCGGAATTTTCTTCTCCACCAGCGAAATTTAAAACTTTTTTTGATAGTTTCATTTTATCTGTTCTCCTTTCTTAAGGTTTTAGTCTATCTGAGTAACTTGGAATCTGTAAGCTGTAATTCTTTGATTATCAATAGCGCCAGTACCAATTGAAATATAGCTTGTATCGGTATACTTGAGTGTTAATCCGTCTAAAAGAGGAGTAGCCGACCATGTTAACTCTAGTGATATGTCTGCGGCAACTACATAGTCTCCTGTTGACTTAGAACCACTAAGCACATCAGGGGTCAACATAATTAAGTCGCCCATTTGAGGCTTAAACGCTGAGAAAACATCACCAGCAGGAATATAGAAATTCCTTGGGTCAGGGTCAATACCTTTGTAATAACTGTTTCCGCTAACGGTTTGTACTACTTCTGGCTCGTATGCCATCCATAAGTCTATAAGGCTTCCTGTTACAGGAAATTCAGCCGTCCAAACTTCGTTAGCAACAGTGCTACCGGAGTTTGTTGATTTTGCTAGCAAATTAAATACCATACCATTTTCAACGTCAGATGCTGATACTACCGGACGATTCAATGAATCAATATTTAACGCTGCAACTTTTTCTTGAACTAAAATACCATATGCCATCTTTTTGTCTCCTTTTCTTTAATTTTTTATTCCCATATTTGGTCGGGTTTTACTTTTTCTTCGGTGAAAGGCATACCAATTTTTACAAACCCGGGTTGTCTTTCGTTTCTCTTTGTAGTATTTACAAAAACAAACGCCTTTGCTTTTACCATGTTCTTAAATGCATCTATTGTGTCTAAGGAAAACTCTAATGCTTTTTCCCTAAATGCAGCAATATCGTCTTTCGACATACCAGCTTCATAAGCTTCGCTTAGAACAGAGTTAACTTCAAATTCAAATTTTTCTCTTTCGCTATCTGTTTTGAATTTCTTTAATGCTACAATTTCTTCTCTGGCTTCTGTTAAATCTAAAGATGCTTTCTTAACCTTATCAATAGTATTTTTGAATAAGGTTGTTAACATCTTGCTTATGTTAATAGAAAAATCAAAAGTTCCTTCAGAAACATCTACGGCAAATTCTTCGAAGAGTTTTACAACGCCATCACCGTACTCATCTTTCATGGCACGAAAGGCAGGAGCTTCTTTTTTGCATAATTTTAGTATTTTGCCTATAGCAAAAGCCATTTTAACTTCTTGGGAAAGCTCTTTTGTTTCTTCCTTATCGTCTTCTACAGCCATATCTTCTTTCTCTTCTTCCTTGTCGTCTTCCTTGTCATCTTCTTCGGCAGCTAGCTCTTCTTCTTTTTCTTCTTCTTTCTCTTCTTCAGCAGCTAGTTCTTCCTTCTCTTCTTCTTTCTCTTCTTCGACAGCTAGTTCTTCTTTCTTTTCTACATCTTCCTCAAAGAGCTCTTCAGAATTTTTTTCCTCCAATGATTTTTCGTCAAGGGTTTCCTCTACAACTTTCTTTCCAATTATTCCCATTTCTTGTTCCTCCTTTCCTAATGTTTCTTCAAGATAAACTTCTTGGATTTCTTCCTGCGAAGAACTTTCCTTCTTAGGCACAGCTTCCTTTTTAACCCACACGCTATCTTTAACAGTATGAGTTTTCTTGAAGTTGCTAATAGCAATTGCCCAACCATTTTTATCTTCATCAACGCCGACTGCATCGGCTTGTTTGGCTATCTCGTTTGCTTGGGCTAAGTTAATTGGTGGCTTTATCCCTTTTAAAGCAGGATTTATATCCTTAGTAGATTTATAAGGGAAAGTTAACAACTGTGCTTTTTTTGCCATATTTTCTTCCTTTTCTTCTTTCAGTTTATTTACAACATCTTGAGACCATATTTTACACTCATCACCACCAAAGAGCAACCAAGCGATATTTTTTCCAGATAACTTTTCTTCTTGGTCAGAATCTTCTTCGTGTTCTAGAAAGTATGCGGAAATAAAAGCAGCCTTATTAGGAGATATTTCATCCATGTTTATCAAATAGCGAGCGGTAGCTATTTCTATTGATGTGGCTCCTTTGGCGTAGTTTTTCATGAGTTCCATGCCTTTCACAGCATTATCCTTAACTTCTTTTGGAATTTTCATATGAATCTTGTCGGGTTGTTCTTTACAGAATTCTTTTTCGACATCTTCATTATATTCTTTTTTAATATCCGCGAAAGATAGCACATTAGCATTTGCCAATGGAATTGCAGGTGTTACTTCACTTCCAAGAACTGTTATACCTTCATATTTAAAATCAATAAGTTCTGTTATACCACCTTTATCTTCCATCTCATATACGCTCATTTCTACGCTGATTGGCTTTTGCCCGCCGTCTCTCCTAAATATTTCCAAAAGTTTTCCAGTATATCTTTTCCAAACATAAGCTATAACTGAGAGCATAACTCTTCCGTCTTTTAGATGCTTTCTTTCTATTTCAGATTTCTCTGGCACAAAACCACATGGTACTTCGTCTTTATCGTGGGTATATGCATCATCGCTTTGAGAATCAAATTTCCAGACTATAGGACAGTTTTTTATGGTGTTTGCAGTACGCATTAGGGTATCTTCTGAAACATACATGTCATGCAAGTTCATGCCTGAAGAGAAAAAGTCTAAGGATACTACAGCAAAGTTGGAATCAGGATTTTCGTCAATTATCTCTGTGTTGTCAATTGAAAAACTTATTTTTTCCATAAATTATCCTCCTTTCTTATGAGCTATATTCTCACAAAATTAATGTTTTGTGAAAATGGCTTGTAGTTTAAAGCCAAGCGGCATTCGCTTTAGACATTCTTTCAGTGTCTCGTTATTTGTAAAATAATACATATTATCTTCGGGAGAGATGCTAAGTACAGGAAGTTTGCACTCGCGTATTAAATAGTGCGCAACTTTATCTCTACATTTATACGTATTCTTAAGAATATTCCAATTTGTTATCATAAAATTACTCTCCAAAAAGCATATCGAATTGTACTAAATCTTTTGCTTTTTTAATGTTTGTAGCAAAATTATCTGCACTGTCCTCTTCTTCAACTTGTTCTTTCAGCATTTCAGAAAGAAAAGGCAAATCAATATAGGACTTATTTTCTAGTGCAAATTCAAAAATTGACTCCAATGATTCAGTTGTACCTTGCTCAACAGAAACATATGTATCTGCGATTTCCTCAATACTATACTCGCTTATATCTGGGGCATCTACTGTGCCAATTTTTACTTTTCCACCAATTCTATCGCTTATATGTTTTACAATCATATCGCCATGACTTTTTTCCTGAGCAGATTGTTCGTTAAAATATTTTGCAATATTTTTTAATTCCAAGTTTTCAAATATAGCTTCTATTTGAGTATATATCAACTGGTTTCTATATTCATGAATTATTTGCTCATTTAAAAACTCATTTAAAGAATTTGAGAGTTTCATTTTATATTTTTCCTCCTCTAGGAATATTAGTACCTTGGTCACGGGTAGCTCGCCCTTCATCTCCTAGTTTAGAACTGGATTTGCGGGGTCTACCTCTCTTTGCCTCAGTATCCTCTTTTGGTTTGCTTGTACTAGTTGAGCTTTGTGGCATTGCCGCTAGAGCTGGATTTACTTTAATTAATTGTTTTTGTTCTTCAACACTAGGCGGAGTTAATAAACTCATGAAATCGTCACTTTTTGCCTGTTCCATATGTTTTCTAAATTGGGCTGGGCGCATTCCAAGTGCTGCCGCTATTTTTTGTGGCAGAACAATTCCTTTAGCGAACAAGGTCATTGCGTTTTCAAGTCTTATTTCTCTATCTAAAAAGAATTCAGTGCCTTCAAAGTTTATGGTAAATTTATATGTCTTTGTTCTTTTGTTGATGAAATATTCCATAAAATAGTCAAATTGCTCATACAGAGCTATCATCATTTGTTCATCAACATTTAAGCTCAGTTGTGTCTCTATTGAGTTTGGTTTAACATCACTGGTAAATATAAGATTTGTGTTAACTCCACTAGCTGCTAGAGCTGTTCTTAAATAGTCATTATAAATAGAATTGTCTGCGTCAAAGCTAATTCCCCTTATATTTTCAAGGGGCGCAGAAGCAACTTTAACAGAATCTGATATTGCGCTTCTTAATAAAGCCATGAACTTCCCAAGTAATTCCGGACTAATAGCAATGCTATCTTTAATAGTTGCTTTTGAATCTTTATTGAGCATTGGTACTTCACCCATAATAATTTTACTTGCAGCAGCCATGTTAAGATTCTTTTGCAGATTTCTCATTAATCCCTGTAGTATTAAGTCGTTAAACAAGGGAGTGAAATAAGGAACTCTTGTAGCTAATTCTGGAGCAAGTTTAAAACATACCCCGAAATTTACGGGGATATCAACCCAATATATCCATGAAGATTTTGACCTCATATCTGGTGCTAAAGAAGGAACATATTGCGGAGGTTTCCCGCCTTTACCCCAGAGTTCTTTATATTTTCTTTTGAAAAAAGAGGGGTACATATTAATGTCTATTCCGGGTTGTATAAACCAGTACATATTAAAACTGAACAGGAAACCGCCTTCCCATCTTCCTGTAATTTTACAATAATCGGACGGGAGTTCTTGTAAGACGTATTTGTTTTCTGTTTCTATGAAGCAGCCAAAATACGCATCGTTTCTCAGCATTTGCCTTACAACGGTACGTAATTCCCTTTTATATTCAAACTTTTCAAGGAACTCTTCTACAACGTCTAAATCTTTCTTATACTTTGCTGAGTCTAAATCTTTTGACTGTGCGGTTGAAGTGTAAGTAACATCAAAAGCAAGCATGTTTGACAGATATGCCATCAGCCTTTTGTAAATCATTGATTGTATTTCAAAATCCTGACTGAATGCCTGAAGCTGTTTTTCGCTTCCCTTTGGATTTTCCATAGCTTTATCAAGATTTGCCTGCTTAGGCTGCATCGGATTAAGGGAAATATCCTGAAGTCTAGCATTTATCATATCAGGAGTTAGGAAAGGTTGCCCATAAAGCCCACTCATAGAACGAGCAAACTCTATAACAGACCAAACATTTTCTTCGGAAAGAAGGTTTTCATTTTCTTCATTTTCACTAACTTCTGTTTTTTCTACTTTAGCCACGAGAACCCTCCCTTCCATGTTTTCTTTTTATTTTATTTTTCATGTTTTCTTTCTAATTAATATACTGTTGTAACTCCCATGAGTTCTGCTTCATCCTCATCTCTGGTATATCTAATTTGCAATAAATCTAAATCCATAAGAGACACATAATAATTTAGATATGAAACAGAGGTGTAGCGGTCTTTGCGAGCGCCCGGGGGCTCTATCAGTTTTATTAGTCCGTTTTGCATAACCATTTCTAAAGCAATTGATTCGTTGATAAATAAACTGGTTTGTAGGTGTGCTTGTAGTAAATATGCTCTAACGGTAGAATTATCTTGAGTTAAAATATCTTTGTTTTTAGATTTTATTAAAAATTCTTCTTCTAAACTATCATCAACAAGAAATGTAACCAGTTTCTTCTTTAGCCTCTCTCTAAATTTTACAGCAATCAGAGAGTTTAATGCGGCAGTAGCTGATATCGGAAAAATACATTCTTTAGCATCTTGCCCGAGTGTTCTATCTTTAAGTTCTTCATAGACTTTGTAATCCACATTAGGCGAATTCATTACTGTAAGCGCCGAGTACTCCGTTCCGCGCTGTTCATCTTTCGTAACAGATGATAGAGCGTCAAAAACCGAGATTCCCGCCGCCGCCAAATCAAGCACTAATATATCTCCTTGAAATTCTTCCATTATTTGTTTTATTCTTAAAGCTTGTAGAGCTGTGTTTTTTCCATTGTGTGATTCCATGTAGGATATTTCTGTTAGCCAGCCCTTTCTGCTTGGCAGTAGTCTGGCGCAAGAAATTATTGTATTATCGTTTGTGGAACCAGCTCTCATTGCTATATCAACAGAAACAATTCGCATTTCATCTGCTAATTTTATTATATCATAATTATTCTTTTTAGTTGTTATATAAGTTTCGTCTGTAATTGGTCTCCAGCCTCTTTTTACATTTCTATTGAACAACTTCATTTTGTAAAAAGATTTTGCGGAGTCACCTACGGCTATATTCTCATACTCCATCGTAAAAGTTATATTATCTAAATTTGCTTTTTCTCTTATCATTTGCTTCTTTGTTTTTATGCCGTGTTTAAGAGAAATAAGATAATCCAAAAATATACACTTTGTATCGGGGTCTCCGGCAGCAATTAGTCTTAAAAATTTCTTGCATTCAGGATACCATTCGGCGCTCTTGTAATGTGCTGATGTAATTATAATTTCCAAGGGTTCTTCTCGTAGTTCCTCGAGTTGAGAGTATTCAGGTTTTTTCATAT
>Ga0307376_10001353_pt1 | contig 26768 bp, 31 predicted proteins | sample TR2MG_FD_202536 | JGI IMG/M metagenome (GOLD analysis project Ga0307376, IMG submission 202536) | Soil microbial communities from Risofladan, Vaasa, Finland - TR-2 | ecosystem: Environmental > Terrestrial > Soil > Coastal area > Acid sulfate soil | place: Finland: Risofladan, Vaasa | collected...
AGGGACGCGGCGCCTGAGGTGCGCGCGAACAATGAGGGTTGTGCGGTTTGCCCCGGCCCTTCGCCCGCGCGCCGGCTAACGGACCAGCCTCAGGGGTCCTAATCCGCCGTCGCCTGGGCTGCGATGCCCAGGTCAACTCCGCCTGGCGGGGCCGAAAGGCTCAAGCGATGCGGAAATAGAGGTAAGGCGCGGTGGCATGGGCCGTAAAATATCGCCGCTAGAGCGGGGCGCCGAGAGGCTGCCCATTTAAACAACGGACGCGGCCGCTCGGTGCCCCGCTAGTCCTTGCTCTTTGACCGGCTCCGGCCGCATCATGCGCCGCGGTGAGGCATCGCCATGTCTGGCCGTCACGCGTATGCCTGGACGGAGGGAGCAGGACTGCATGCTTGTCGGTATCCTGGCCCGGCCGCTCCAGGCTCTGGTCTTGGCCAGCGTCCTCGGCGCTTGCGTCCTCGGTGCCTGGGTGCCGGCAGCCGCGGCCGAGGATGACGCGGCGCCAGCGGAGATCAGGGCCGCGCTCATGGCCTGGACCGCCGATTTCAATGCGCGCCGCGCCGACACGATCTGCGACCTGTTCGAGCCGGGCCTCGTCGCCGATTTCCGCGGCCTGCCGGAGCAGCATCATGCCGACATCTGCGCCCGGCTGCGGCGCGTGCTCGGCGACGATGCCCGCGGCTATCACTATGCCGCCGACATCAAGGAGATCCTCGTCTTCGGCGATGTCGCGGTGGTACGCCTGGTGTGGACGCTGACCATGACCGGCGGCGGCGAGACGGATGAGATTTCGGTCGAGCCGGGCCTCGATCTCTTCCGCCGCCAGGCCGACGGCAGCTGGAAGATCATGCGCTATATGGCCTTCAGCCGGTAGGGGCCGATGGCGCCGCGCGTCGATCCCGTTCGCACCACCGCCGCGCTTCCGGCCGAGGTCGATGTGGTCGTCATCGGCGGTGGCATCGTTGGGGCCGCCACCGCGCTCTGTCTGGCCGAGCGCGGCGTGTCGGTGGCGCTGTGCGAGAAGGGCCGGATCGCGGGCGAGCAGTCGAGCCGCAATTGGGGCTGGTGCCGCAAGATGGGGCGCGATCTGGCCGAAATTCCGCTCGCGGTCGAGTCCTTGCGCCTGTGGGCGGCGATGACGGCGCGGACCGGGGCCGAGACCGGGTTTCGCCAGACCGGCATCGTCTATCTGTGCGAGACGGCGAAGGAGGCGGCCAGGCACGAGGATTGGCTGGCGCGAGCCGCATCGTATCAGATCGACTCGTGCCTGATCGGAGCGGATGAGATCGACCGGCTGCTGCGAGGCTCCGCCCGCCGCTGGCCGGCCGCGCTCTACACGCCAAGCGACGGCGGCGCCGAGCCGGAGAAGGCCACCTCCGCCATCGCCAATGCCGCCTTCGCCCAAGGCACCGCGATGTTTGAGACTTGCGCCGTGCGCGGGCTGGAGACATCCGCGGGGCGGGTAAGCGGCGTGGTCACGGAACGCGGGCCGATACGCTGCCGCCAGGTGGTGCTCGCCGGCGGCGCCTGGTCGCGGCTGTTCTGCGGCAATCTCGGGGTGGCGCTGCCCCAACTCAAGCTGGTGGCCTCGGTGATGCGCACCGGTCCGGTCGCCGGCGCGCCCGACCGTATCGCCGGCGCCGACGATTTCGCCTTCCGTCAGCGGCTCGACGGCGGCTACTCGATCGCGCGGCGGAACGCCAATGTCGCCCCGCTGACGCCCGACAGCTTCAGGCTGTTGTTCGACTTCCTCCCTGCCCTGATTACCCAGTGGCACGAATTGCGCCTCCGTGTCGACCGGAGCTTCCTGGAGGAGTGGCGGATCCCGAGGCGTTGGGCGCTCGACGCCGAGACGCCGTTCGAGACGGTGCGCACGCTCGACCCCGCGCCCTCGCGTTCCATTCTGGATGAGGGGGAGCGGAACCTCGTGCGCAGCTTCCCCGCCTTCGGCCGCATGCAGATCGCCGAGCGCTGGGCTGGTGTCGTCGACGCGACGCCCGACGGGGTTCCCGTCATCTCCGGCGTCCCGTCCCTCCCCGGCTTCTACATTGCCAGCGGCTTTTCCGGCCACGGCTTCGGCATCGGCCCCGGTGCCGGCCAGCTGATGGCGGATTTGGTCATGGGCGACACCCCCATCGTCGATCCCACGCCCTATCGCTACGGGCGGTTCGGGAAGGCGTAAGGTGCGGTCGCGGATACCAACAGCATCCTTGGCTTAAGCTGCTGACAATCCGGCCCGAATCGGCCATGCGTCATGGCTTGTGGGCCGCGGCCAAAGCTCAGGTGAGCCGCGGCTCTCTCTATTTTCGGAAGGTACCAATCCTATGATGTCGAAATCTGAACTGATCCAGAAAATCGCCGACGAGCTCTCGCTGACGAAGAAGGACGTGAAGGCCGTGATCGAGCACCTGAGCGCCGTCGGCTACAAGGAAATGAAGAAGACCGGAGAGTTCCTGCTGCCAGGCTTCGCCAAGTTCATCGTGGTCAAGAAGCCGGCTACCAAAGCGCGCAAGGGCATCAACCCCTTCACCAAGGAGCCGACCGTGTTCAAGGCAAAACCGGCCCGCAAGATGCTGAAGGTGCGCCCGGTGAAGGCGGCGAAGGACGCGCTCTGACGCCAGCCGGCGTCTAGCCCGGGGGCATCAGGCGCGGCACGCATCTTGGCGTAGAGATCGGCGAGCACGGTGGTGCCGGTCGCCTTGTCGGCGGCGGCGAAGATGCGCGCGACCGGCCAGTCCTGCGACGATGCCGCGCAAGCCCCTTCCCGCTCCCTTAAACTACCGCCCGTCCTTCGCCCATGAGGATGCAGGTGGCGCGGACCTCTTCCGGCCCGCCAACACCCGCAAAACTTTCTTGCCTGACCGCTGCCAGCCGCCGCTATGATCCGCGCCGACGGAAGAGAGGGACCGAAGACAGCGATGAGCAAGGACACGCGCCACAGCACGCTTCAGGACAAGGCTTTTCTGGTGCTGGTCGTCGTAGTGTCGCTCGCTTTCGTCTGGATCCTCTGGCCGTTCTCCGGCGCGATCCTGTGGGCTACCATTCTGGCGACCGTATTCGCGCCGGCGCAGCGGCGCCTCTTGGGCGCCATGTCGGGGCGACGCAACCTCGCGGCCCTCGTGACCCTGCTGTTCATCGTGGCGATCGTCCTCCTGCCCTTGGCGCTGACGGCAGCGTCCTTGGCCAAGGAGGCAAGCAATCTCTACGAGCGGGTGCAGTCGGGGGAGCTCGACTTCGGCCGCTTCCTTCAGGAATTCCTGGACGCCATGCCCGGCTGGGCAACCGGCATTCTCGACGGGCTCGGCGTAACCAATGTCAGCGACGTGCAGGCGAGTCTGACCGCCATTCTGAAGGAGGGGAGTCAGTTCTTCGCTACCCAGGCCGTCGTCGTCGGCCAGGGCACGGCGAACCTGATCATCAGCGCCTTCATCATGCTCTATCTGCTGTTCTTCCTGCTGCGCGACGGCGGGGCGCTGTCCGAGCGCATCAAGGCCGCGGTTCCGCTGGCGCCTGAGCAAAAGCGCGCACTGTTCAGTAAATTCACCATCGTCGTTCGCGCCATGGTTAAGGGCACAATCCTCGTGGCCGTCGTCCAGGGCGCCCTCGGCGGGGTGATGTTCTGGCTGCTTGGCATCCACGCCCCGGTGCTGTGGGGCGTGGTGATGGCGTTTCTGTCCTTGCTGCCAGCGGTCGGCGCCGCCGTCGTCTGGCTGCCGGTGGCGCTGTACCTCCTGGCAACGGGCGCTGTGTGGCAGGGCATCGTGTTGATCGCGTTCGGCGCGGGCGTCATCGGACTCGTGGACAACGTGCTGCGTCCCTATCTCGTCGGCAAGGACACCAGGATGCCGGATTATGTGGTGCTGATCTCCACGTTGGGCGGTATCGCCATTTTCGGGCTCAATGGCTTCGTCATCGGGCCGCTGATCGCCGCCATGTTCATCGCCGTGTGGGGCATCTCCTCGGGAACATCAGGGTCACAAGAGGCGTCGTGACCCCTCTTCCCGGCTATGGCGCTTTGCCGGCAGGCGCCGGCGCGCTGGCATTGAGGGGACCCGCCGGAAAGGCTTTGCCGCCCATGACCGTTCCCAGCACCTTGATGTCTTTCAGCTCATCAGGCGAGGTCACATCGAGCGGGTTGCGGTCAAGCACGGTGAAATCGGCGAGCTTGCCGGTTTTGATCGAGCCCTTCTTGTCGTCTTGCCCGAGCAGATAGGCCGCGCCGAGGGTCACCGCATGCAGGGCTTGCGGCACGGTGATGCGTTCGGCCTCGCCGAGGACGCGGCCCGACATGGTCTTGCGCGCGCTCGCCGTCCACATGCACAACAGCGGATCGACCGGCGTGACCGAGGCGTCCGAATGCATGCTGAAGGGGATGCCCAGGCGCTGGGCGCTGCCCGCCGGGTCAATGTCCTCGGCCCGGTCCGGTCCGACGAAGGTCGAGTAGTGCAGATCGCCCCAATAATAGATGTGGTTGGTGAACAGATTGGTGGCCATGCCCAGCTCCTTCATCCTGAGCAGCTGGCTCTGCGTCACGTATTGATTGTGCTCGAGCCGATGCCGCGTGGCCAATTGCGGATATTGCCGCTCCGCCTCGGTGACCGCGGCGAGCGCCATTTCGGTGGCTCCATCGGCGTTGGTGTGGATCACGGCCTGGAACCCGCGCTTATGCACCTCGGTCACCCACTTGGTGAGGTCGTCTTGCGAGATGTTGGCGATGCCATTGGCGAAGGTCTTGTAATAATTGGGCCATTGAAACAGCCCGGTATAGCCCTGGATCGAGCCGTCGACGACGAACTTGACGCCGCCGAAGCTGAGCCGGTCGGTGTCGGCCTTATGCCACTCGGTGAGGAGATCGAGCCCACCCTTGGCCACGATCTCCGGCTTTTGGAAGATTTGGATGATCGGATTGAGAACGGTCCGCACCGGGAAGTTGGGGTCGGCTTCCGCCGCCTGATAGGCTTGGTAACCTCCTGGAAAGCTACCGAAGGACAGATCGGCGAAGGTGGTGACGCCAACGCGATGCGCGAGCGCGGCCGCGTCCCAGGTGGCCTTGAGCATGGTTTTGGCGTCGAGCGGCGGCAGCTTCGCGGCGAAGGCAAGAGCCGCCGTGATCTCCTCGATCTCGCCGGTCGGCTTGCCATCCTTCTTGACGATCCCGACGATGGTGGTGTCGTCGCCGATGCCGGCAATCTCGAACGCCTTGCTGTTGGCGTAGTAGATATGCATCGACAAATTCTCGATCAGCATCGGATGATCGTTGGAGATCGGATCGAGATCGGCACGCGTCAGCGGCGAGTTGTCGTAAAACTCCGGCTGATAGCCCCAGGCGACCAGCCAATTGCCTCCCGCCGGCATTTTTGCCGCCGCCTCCTTCAGCCGTGCGAGCACGGCCTGCTTGGTCTCCAGCCCCTTGACCAGCGTGCCGTCGGGCGAGGTCCGGTCGAAGCGGCCGACATAGACCCCGAGCCAAAGCACGCCCGTGATCTGCGGATGCATATGCGCTTCGATAAAGCCCGGCACGATCACCGCGTCCTGGAACTGCCGGTCGATCTCGACTTCCTGGTTGGTGACCCAGCCCTGGACCTCATCCAGCGTGCCCACCCCGAGGATCTTGCCGTCGATCACCGCCACGGCCTCGGCCGTCGGCGTGCCGGGATCCTGCGTCACGATCGTCTTGGCCGTGTAGATGGTGATCTTGTTCGACGGTGGTGCCGGTGGCGGGGCGGGTTTTGGATCGGGGGCCTCGATGCCATGCGGCTCGCGCGCCAGGTCGTGATAGGCGTCGGCCAAGGCCAAACTCGGCGCCGCGAGAAGAGACGCGGCAAGGAAGACCCGGTGGATGATTTGCATGTGTTGCCCTTTGCGCCTTAACCACGATTGTCCGTCTACGGTCGAACTTGCGCCGATGTTTCACCCTTTTTAGCGCGTCTCGCAACTCCAATCGCCGAGTGAGGCTTACGCCTCGCTATGGCCGGGCTTGTCCCGGGCAGCCGCCTCCTCGTAAGGTGAAACCGACACATAAACCCAGGAGGTAAGCCTTGGCCGATCCCGCAGACCTCGCCGAAATCGAAAGACGCATCCAGATCGTCGAAGACAATCTGCGCCAATTGGTGGAGCAGGCGGCGGCCTTTTCCGGCGCTGCGGACGAAGAGCGCAACGCCGATCGCATCGCCGATCAACAGGCGAAGCTCGACACGCTGCTCAAAGAACGCGAGGCTCTGGTCAAATAGACCGGAGCCGGCGGCGCGCTATTTGAGCCTGTAGATGAAGCTGTAGGCCTTGCCGTCGGTGCCGATCGCGCTCAGAGCCATCTCGCCCTGGGCCCCGGCATAGTCGCCGGTGCCGCCGGTCACCGCGAGCATCGAATCGCCGGCGTCGTAGAACGGTCCCTCGACGGTGATCTGGCCCTTGTCCAGGGTCAACGTCCAGAAGCACTCCCACGCCTTCCCCACCACGGTGCGGAAGCAGATGCCCTGATTGGTGCCGAGCTTGTTCTTGTCGTCGGCGTCGAACACGTCGTTGGCGAAGGTGAGGATGTCGCCGGCGCTGTCGCCCGTGGCACTGGTGTCGGTGACGGCGTCGGTCGTGGCGCGTTCGATCATTTTCAGCTCCTGCGGCTCGGCCGAGGCTGGGCCCGCGGCAATGAGGCTGCCTACGGCGATCGCGACGAGACAAAGCAGGCGTGAAGACGGCGGCAGCTTCATCGAGTTCGGCATTTGAATCACCCTCCCTAGGCGCGGGATCGGAAGCCCGGCGGCCAAGACTATGCCACGCTTTCCGATGCGACAGAATGGGGCGCCTCACGCGCAGAGCTTGAGCAAGACCTGCCGCCGGAAGGGGCTACGTAGAAATCCGATGCGGAATTATTCGGTCTCTGGCTGGTCCGAAAGCGCGGCTGGCGCGTTGCAATCGCCATAGGCCGGCGCGCCGGCGTAACGCAGGCAGGACGCTTGCGCGGTATCGCTCGGGCCGAGGGCGAGCGGCAGGGCCGATTCCTGCCCGGTCACGCAGCCGGCAAGGGCAATTGGCATCAATGCAATCAGAAGCCACTTCACCATTGCTTTTCCCCTTAGGACGGGATTTCGCGGACCGCTTAAAGATATGGCCGGAAACGCCGATTGCAAGGGGGACCGCTGCGCGCCCCCCGCCAGTCCTGGCTTCTTTGGCAGGCCGTCGCCGCGGATTCGCGGCGGCGCGCGCTAAGCCGCGATCTGTTTGATCACCCGCACGATCACGAGCAGGATCACGGCGCCGATGAAGGCGAGGATGATCGCGCCCAGCAGGCCGCCACCGAGCGCGAGCGCGATGCCGAGCATGGGAAACAGGAAGGCGGCGAGCAACGCCCCCAAAATGCCGACGACGATATCCCCCATGAGGCCGAAGCCCGTTCCCTGCACCAAAAGGCCGGCAAGCCAGCCGGCGATGGCGCCGATCACAAGCGCGATGATGAGTGCTGTCAGCATGGCTCCCTCCCCCCTCTCGGAATCAACGGCCGGACGGTAGCATGAGTCGGACGGGCGCAGTCACATCCGATCGAACAGAGCGCGCAAGAAGTCACGCGCCTTGAGATAGATGCCCGGCGCTTCGCTTTCGCGCGGGCCGCCAATGCCGAGCGTCATTGGATCGTGCCGGTCGCTGAGCCAGGCCGCGGCCTGCGAGCCCGCATCGTGTTCCGACAGGTCGGCGACGAGATAGGGGCGGCCCAGGCCATCGGCGCAGTGAAGCGCGAAGGTTGTTCCTTTCGACACCGGTAGACCGGCGCCGTCGACCAGCACCAGCATCCGGTCGCTGTCGCGCACATTCCATTCGCTGCGTTGGGCGGGGTCCGCCTCGGGCGTTTCGCGCAAGCCACCATAGATGGCGAGCAGCCCCGGGGGATCGGGCATGTCCTCGGCCCAACCGCCCTTCGGGCACCAGCCGCCATAGGCGAGCCCGCGCTCAATGGCGACATCGAGCGCGGCGCGGTCGACACCGGTCTGGCCGCCGGAGATGATCTTCAACATCTCGTGTGCCTCGCGCGCATGGGTTGCGCCTCAAGCCATCGCCCCGGCATCATGCGGCATGACCTCGATGCTGACACGACCGACCTTGCCGCTATGGAAGCTCGCGCTCGCGGGCCTCATTGCCGGCTTTCTCGCCACCCTGATCTTCCATCAGAGCCTCTGGTATGTCCTCAATCAAGTCGGGCTCATCCCCTGGGCGCGCCCGGCCTGGCCACTCGATCCGATCCCGCCCTTGGGCGTGCCGTCGGTGATCTCCAAGGCGTTCTGGGGTGGGCTTTGGGGCGCGGCGCTGGCGCCGGTCTTCGGAGCCTTGCGCGGCCCGGCCTATTGGACAGCCTGGATGGTCGCCGGGGCCTTGGCGCTCACGCTCGTCGCCTTCTTCGTAGTGCCGCCGATCAAGGGCCAACCGATCCCGGACCTGTGGCCGCGCTTCCTGGCGGCACTGCTCGTCAATGGCGCCTGGGGTTTCGGTACGGCGCTGTTCCTGCGATGGTTCGCTGTCGCGCGTCCCTAGGAGCTCCGGTCGATGGCGCAGAAGCCGACGCAGCGCTGGTCGCAAAACATCACCGAGCATTCGCATGCGCTCACGCTACAGCGGGGCGTGTTCGCGCTCGAGGATCCGAAGGAGATCGCCGCGTCGCTCAAGCGCTCGGCCGAGGCGAGCCGCCGGCGGAAAGCGGACCCCTTCCGCTCGGCGATGTCGATGCTCACCTTCTACATCAACCGCGCCGGCAAGAACCTGTCCGATGCCGACCGGGCCCGACTGGAGCAGGCGAAGGACGAGTTGCGCAAGGCCTTCGGCCGCGAGCCGGCCAAGTGACGCGTTAGCCGTCGCGATTGGGCGTGCCGAGGATGTGGCTCTTGGGCGGCAGCATCACCTGGTCGAAATCCTGGGTGAACATCGCCGCGGCGAAGAAGGCGACGGCACGAAGCGTCTCCTTGCCGATATTCTCCAAATCGTGGCGGAGCGGCGTCGGCAGGACGAAGACGCTGCCGGGCCCGACCGGCTGGGTCGATCCATCTTCCAGATAGAGCTTACCGGTGCCGGCAATGATGTACTGCGTCTCCTCGGTGGCGTCGGTGTGCCAGCCGAGCCGTTTGCCGGGCTCGATCTCGTAGACGATGGTCGATGACGCGGTCGTGCCGTGACCGCCATAGACGGCGAAGGCGCCGGCCCAATGCACGGCTGGGTCGGTCTCGCCCCAAACCTCGCCGCGCTGAAGTTTGTTGGAGTCAACAACGGTCGCCTCGCCGCCTGAAGCTTGTGCCATGTGCCGCTCTTTCTTGCTGGTCCAGGATCGCACGTCGCGCCCTGGCGCTGGTCGGCGACACTACCACGAATTGTGGCGGGCCAATTTGGATCGCGACGGCCTGGTTAGCGTCTTGTTGCCGCTAGGCCGCGTTCAGCTCCTGGTCGAGGGCGAAGGCCTGGTTGAACGCCGGTCGCGCCACGAGGCGGTCGACATAGGCGGTGAATTCTGGTTGCTCCGGCAGCAGCTTGAACATCATGCCCCAGCGCATGGTGGAGCCGAGGACCACATCGGCGGCGGTAAATTGCTCACCCATGAGGTAAGGGCCCGGTTCGATGCCCATCGTCAGGACCTTCATCACCGTGTCGAAATCCCCATAACCGAGCGCGCCGCGGCGCGGCTGCTCCTGTCGCGGAAAGGCGCGGTCGGTGATCGCAGGCTCGACACAACTCGGACCGAAGAACAGCCATTGAAGATAGGGCCCGCGACGGGGATCGCCGATCGGCACGCTCAAGCCGGCCTGCGGAAATTCATCGGCGAGATAGGCGCAGATAGCGGCGGCCTCGGTGATCACCACATCGCCATGGCGGAGCGCCGGCACCTTGCCCATGGGATTGATGGCGAGATAGTCGGGCTTGAGCTGATCGCCCTCGGTCAGCTTCAACAAATGGATGTCGTAGGGCTCGCCGACCTCCTCGAGCATCCAGCGCGTGATCGAGGAGCGCGAAGGCGCGGCGTGGTAGAGTGTCAGATCCGCCATTTCATTCTCCTTGACCCGATGCAGAAGTTGAACCAAACGCCGAGTCCGCGCCCCCTCGGTTCAAGATAGACTGGCGCCGATTTGAGCGGTAGTGAGCGAACCGCCGACATTATACTGAAGCGATGGCCGCAAGAGACACCACCAAAGCAAAGTCAGGTGACACCGCCAAGAAGGCGTCCGCATCGGCGTCGCGGCCGACGGCGGAGGCAGCGCCCGAGACGTCATCGTTTCGGGAGCGGCTGAGGCTGCTTTATTTCGGCCGGAGCATTACCGCGCATCGCTTCCGCTACGCCCTGGTCGCTTTCGATGCCATCACCATCCTGTTCATCGTCACAACCTCCTTCACGCCGCGCTCTCCGGCGATCGAAGCGCTCGATGCCGTCTTCGGTGTTATGATTCTTGCAGATTTTCTTGCCCGTCTCTATGTGAGCGAGCATCCCGCGCGTGAATTCACCCACGTCGCGACTTGGGCCGACGTGGCGGCGATAGTCTCATTCCTGGCTCCGGTTGTCGGTGAAGGTTTGGGCTTCTTGCGCATCCTCCGCACGCTCAGGCTTCTGCACACCTATCAGCTCGTGGCCAGTCTCCGCGCCGACAGCGCCTTCTTCCGCCGCAACGAGGAAGCGATCAAAGCCGTGGTGAATCTCGGCGTGTTTCTGTTCATCATGACGGGGTTCGTTTACGAGACCCAGCATTGGCGCAATCCGGCGATCACCAATTACGTCGACGCCCTCTATTTCACCGTCACCGCGCTGACCACCACGGGCTTCGGCGACGTCACGCTTACGGGCACGCTCGGGCGGGTGACCTCCGTGATCATCATGATTTTCGGGGTGACGCTGTTCTTGCGCCTGGTGCAGGTGCTGCTTCGCCCGCACAAGGTGCGCTTTCCCTGTCCCAGTTGCGGGCTCCAGCGCCACGAGGTGGATGCGGTCCATTGCAAGACCTGCGGAACCCCGCTCAAAATTCCCGATGAGGGCCGCTTCTAGCCAAGCGCTTGGCCGAGTTCTGGACTTTTTTACCGCGCCAGATCAACGTTTCGGCCGGACTGGCCAAATTACCGCCATGTTCTCAGTGCTCCCAGATGGTGGTAGATTTTAGCTGTTGCTCGCCTTCGACCGGGGGGGTCGTTCGACCGAATTTCCATGGCCACCGATCAACGCTGGAAATGGGCCGGAATCGTCTCTGTGGTCAGCATTGGCGGCGTCCTGATCACGGACATCGTCGCCAATGTGGTCGGCGGCTACATCTCCGAGCAGATCAAGACGTCCTGGCTGACGCCCGAGGAGGCGACCGCCGCCGGAGAGGCGGCTGCCCCGCCGGCGCAGGAGACCACCGCGAGCCTGCCGCAGGGCGCACCCAAGCCAGAGGCAAAGTTGGCTGCCCTCGCCCCGGAACCAAGGGCGGCGGAGACCACCACCGTCGTCGCGCGTGAGCCCGCGCCGGCGCTGGAGGAGCCTGAGCCAGCCTATGAGGAACCGGATAATGTGGTGGCACCCGAGCCGATGCCGCTCCCGCCGCCGCCATCGCTGGAGTTGAGCGGCACGGTCGAGCGGGTGATCGACACCGGAACTCTGAAGATCGAGGGCGAGACGGTCGCACTTGCCGGCATCAAGGGGCTCGGCTCGCCCTATCGCGATCAGCTCGCCAAATTCATCGAGGAACAGGGCTCGCAGATCCGCTGCATGGCTGCGGGCGAACGCCATATTTGTTTCGTCGGCAGCGTCGATCTCGCGCTCGCGGCTCTCACCAATGGGGCCGCGCGGCTCGCCACCGATGCAACACCGCAATATCGAGAGGCCTCCGACGAAGCGCGGCGCAACCGTCGTGGCATCTTTCAGTAAGGCGTCCGGTCCGAAAGGAGTAGCTGTGAAATCCTCGTCCTGGCAAAGAGCGCTCTTCGTGCTCATCGGCGCTTGCAGCCTGATTGCCGGATGCGGCGCGCCGGGCTCACGGCAGCAGGCAGGCACCGGAATCGGCGCCGTCGCCGGCGGCGTCACCGGCGGTCTCATCGCCAGGCGCACGGGCTTCAATCCAGTTGCCGGGGCCGTCATGGGTGCGGTCGCCGGCGGCATCGTCGGCGGCGCCATCGGACGATCGCTCGATGAGGAGGAGCGCCGCCAGCTTGCGCTCGCAAGCGAGCTCGCGGCCGAGCAGCCGGTCGTGCGGCAAGCGCCGCCGAAGAAAGTGCCGTGGAAGCGCACGGACCCCAAGACCAATACGGTCACCGCATCAGGCTGGGTCGTGCCCAAATCCGAGCCCTATCAGAGACCAGACGGCACGACCTGTCGCGAGGTGACCCAGAGCGTCAGCAAGGATGGGAAAAGTCAGAGCGAGGATGTGACGCTTTGCCGGACCGAGGTGGCGCAGGCCGACGGGTCCAACTGGGTGATCCCGCAGTAACCTGGCATCTAACGCTGCCCCACCGCCGCGACCGTTCCGCTCAGATGCTCCGCGTGCTGGGCGAAGGTGGCGAGGATGGCATCGAAGGTCGCCTTCTCGGCGCGTTCGGTTCCAAGCCTCATCTGCACATCCGAGAACACGGCCCGATAGTCCTCATAGGATTGCATTTCTTCGAAGCGCCGCCACCACAGATCGCCGACGAAGAAGAACTTCACCCAGGAGAAGAGAAGGTCGATCCAATCCTCGAGGTAGGAATGGAGATGGAGATTGGGCCCGCCGAGATAGATGTCGGCAGAGCGGATGGTCTCGGCCTCGTGGTGCTTACAATCGACCTGGACGAGCCTGCCATCGAGGAATGGCGCTGCCGGCGCTTCGAGAAAGACGAAGCTCAGGCGGTCGGCGCCGGGGTGGAGTTGGTCCGGATCGAACAGCCTGAAATCGATGCCACTGAGGCATGCGTCGCCCCGAAGCCACGTCATCGAGGCGCGATCGTGCTCGGGGTGATCGATGGTGGTGAGATCGGCCGCGCGGGCGCCGGCCAAGAACGCGTTCTGATCCGACGCAACCCCGCTGGATACCAGGATCTGGCCCGAAATCGCCCCGCTGACATGCTCGATATTGGCGCGGGCGCGCTGGCTGTTATCGCGCGCTCCATTGGCCACGACCGAGAGCGCCGGAACGCTTTTGCGCAAATAGCCGTCGCTGATTTCGGCTAAGCGCTGCAGATGCGACACAAGCCTGGCGCGAGCCCGAGGATCTGGGCACCTGCCAGTCCAACCAACAACAACACAGGACATGGTACGCCCGCTCCAACTCCGGTAATGCCGCCCGACCTTGCGCCCGCGTCGGGCCGCACGCAAGTCCGGCCGGACCGCGCTTTGTTGCCGTGGCAAACGGTCTATTGCCAACATGACCTCAGGAGCGCGGCGGTAACCTCAACGGACCCTTGCAGGCCCTCGAGAGCGCGCCTGACGCGTGCCATTACATGCCGCACCCTGTGGCGAAACGATCGTCTGCCGCATGGCTAACGGCGCAATCCTGATAATGGGAAAATCCGCGATCATGATCGCGAGGGACGCGCGTCGCGGCTGGGCAAGACGCGACACGCTTGACGCCAGGCTCAATGAAACAGGGCGAAATAGATCACATAGAGCCAGCTGAAGATCCCATGGATAATGGCCCAGAGGATCGACTGGTTGGTGGTGTAGGAGATGGCAATGGCAAGCGCCGTGCCGAAGCTCACGCCATATTTCACGCTTTCGGCGCCGTAGTTGTAACCCGGTCCGTTCATGCGAATCCCTCCCCTGCCGAATGAGGGCCATCAAACAAGAACGGCGTGACGTTTTCCTTAACGCCACGCCGTGTCATTGATCGCGCAAAGGCGGGCGGGCCGCAATGAAGCGGGCCCGCTCGCGAAATGTGTTGGTGCGAGGTCTAGGGTCTCGACGCCATCTCTAGGCTTTCGCCGCAGCTCGACCGCCAGCGCCCATCAGCATGCCCACGACCTTCTCCGATACGTAACCGAAGATGGCGCCAACGATCATCGAAAGGATGATGACGATGACGGGATTTGCCAGCGAGGCCGAGGTCAAGTTACCAGCAGCGTTGGTGAGAAGGGTCAGCGCGGCGACGGAAGCGAAGCCATAGACCTGTGCCGGAATCGCGGAAAAGAGCGGGACATTGGCAAGCAGGACAATCGCGGCCACGCCGAGGCCGACGCAGATGCCAGCCCAAATTGGCAGACCAAGAGTGTCGGCGACGCCGGTCTGGGTTACGACGATAAGCGTAATGCCGGCGATGATTGCTCCAGCGACGTTGCCGAGAATCGCCGATTGCAGACCAGGCTCCTTGCCACCGCAATGGAAGAAGCAACCCCATGCGATGAAGGCGGCCCAAATCTGCAACGCCCCGCCAAGCGGCCCAAGGAAGAGCCACGTAGCGACGGCGGCTAAAATACCAAGGCTAATAACTAAGGCTGTGTTCAAGGACATTTCACCCCCCTTTGGTGTTGACGAGCGGTGGATGTCCGCACTGCCGGCGGTCCACCGGCTCGATAGAGTGGAAGCCTACATTTCACGCCAAGCCGATTCGGCTTCCGTCCAAATTATAGGCGAAGTGAACCATTTTGAAACATCGATTTCACAATTTTGCCCAAATCCCGGATGCCCGGGACGCACCAGGTTGCGCCGGGCGAAAGGGCCATCCGTTAGAGGGAAATCGCAACAAATAGGCCAATTTCGGGGAGGTGAGCGTCGGTAACCGGGGCTTAGTAGGTCGCATCTGGCAGGCTGGCGAGATCCTTGATGTACCAATCTTCGACCTTCACCACGGCGGGATTCTCGCCATTGCCATAGATCCAGGAATCGACGGCGTATTTCTGGCCAGTCTTGTTCTCCGCGAGCACGGCGGTCCAGTGCGGCCAATATTTAACGGGATCGCCCTCGAGCGTAGCTTTCAACAGATTGCCCTTGGAAAAAGGAATCTGGACCGTGTGGTGCTTGATCAAGCCGTTCGATTGCAACACGAGGAGATAGCTCGTGGTGTTGGTGGCTTCGTCCACGCAGTCTTGTTGGCTCGGATCGCCGGTGGCCTTGAACTCCATGCCGGGCCGGTCCTTGATGCCAAGCTTGACCGCGACCTTCTTCTCGATAAGGCTGATGGCGTAAGCGACGGCGCGGCGCTCCTCGAAAGGCGTGTCAGCCCGTTTCGTCTTGCGCATCAAAAGCGCGATCTCGTTGATGTCCTTCTTGTGGAAGTAGAAGGTTGTCTTGGTGGCGCAAGTGTAAGCGCGACAGACCTCGACGACGTTGCCCTTGGGTGGCGCCACGCTGAACTCGGCGAAATGCTTCTGCGGCGGACCGCTACGCTCATGCGTGCAGCCGGCGAGGCTCACCGCCGCGAGCAGCAAACTCAACAGAACGCGTAATGGCCTCTGTCCCATTGAAAAATCAGCCGAATTTTGATTCCCTCAATTCCGTTCAATAGCTTGTCACTACCAGAGAGACCAGATCAAGGCCGTTGGCGCCGATTTGACTGGTCCTGTCGTTTGGGGGCAACACGCGCGAGCGAAGTCCCCTTACGTTCTATGCGCGCGCCGTTGAACCGCCGGGCCAAGAGGGCTAGCTACGCTTATGCGTGAGGACGTTCATATCGTCGGCGGCGGCCTTGCCGGCAGCGAGGCCGCCTGGCAGCTCGCCTCGGCGGGCGTGCCGGTTCTGCTGCACGAAATGCGCCCCTTGCGCCAGACCGAGGCGCATCGAACGGATGCTCTGGCCGAGCTCGTCTGCTCCAACTCCTTCCGCTCCGACGATTTTGCCAACAACGCCGTCGGGCTGTTGCACGAGGAGATGCGCCGCGCCGACTCCTTGATCCTGACCGCGGCCGACCGGCACAAGCTCCCGGCCGGCGGCGCCCTGGCCGTCGATCGAGACGGTTTTGCCGGAGAGGTGAGCCAAGCCCTTGCGAGCCACCCTTTGGTCCGCATCGTGCGCGAGGAGGTCGACGGCCTGCCTCCGGCTGACTGGGACAGCGTCATCGTGGCGACGGGTCCCCTCACCTCGCCTGCGCTTGCGCGCGCGGTTCAATCTCTGACCGGAGAAGCCGAGCTCGCCTTTTTCGACGCCATCGCGCCCATCGTTCATCGCCACTCGATCGACATGGGCGTGTGCTGGCTGCAATCGCGCTACGACAAGATAGGTCCTGGCGGCGGCAACGCCGACTACATCAACTGCCCGCTCGACCACACGCAATATGCCGGCTTCATCGACGCGCTGCTCGCGGGCGAGAAGGCCACGTCCAAGGAGTGGGAGACCTCGACGCCCTATTTCGAGGGCTGCCTGCCCATCGAAGTGATGGCCGAGCGCGGCCGGGAGACCCTCTCTTACGGCCCGATGAAGCCGGTGGGCCTGACCAATCCGCATCAATCGGGTGGGCGGCTGCACGCGGTGGTGCAGCTCAGGCAGGACAACGCCCTCGGCACGCTGTGGAACATGGTTGGGTTCCAAACCAAGCTCAAACATGGTGAGCAGGTGCGCATCTTCCGCATGATTCCGGGCCTCGAGCAGGCCGAGTTCGCGCGGCTTGGCGGTCTTCACCGCAACACCTTCCTCAACAGCCCGGTGCTGCTGGATCAAAGCCTGCGGCTCAAAGCCGATCCGCGCCTGCGCTTTGCCGGGCAGATTACCGGCGTCGAGGGCTATGTGGAATCCGCGGCGATCGGGCTGCTGGCCGGCCGTTTCGCCGCGGCCGAGCGCCTCGGCACGGCGCTCTCGCCACCGCCGCCGACGACCGGCCTGGGCGCGCTGCTCAACCACATCACCGGCGGCCATCTGAGCGTTGAAGCCGACCCTGGCTCGCGCAGCTTCCAGCCCATGAATGTCAATTTTGGCCTGTTTCCCCCGCTGCCCGCGGGCGAGCCGCGGCGCGTGAAGGGGGTGCGGGGGAGCAAGACGCTGGCGCGCAAGCAAGCGCTGAGTGCTCGCGCCCTCGCCGATCTCGACCACTGGCTTCTCCGCAACGCATCCATTGCCGCGGCCTAGCCACGCCGGCCAATCCTAATTGCGGAAGCGGTAGGTTGCGAGCCGCCACAGGCGATGTAGCGGGTTGATCTCCGCGATCCGTCGCAAGGGATCGCCGGTCTCCATGGCGGCAAGATAGGGCGCGACCAAAGCCAGCGGCAGGAAGGCGGTTCGCTGCCGTGGCGTCAGCGTGGCCAGATGGTCCAGCGCCTGGCCGAGGGCAGCCCTCGCCCGCCGCCGTAACTCCGCCAGCAGGTCGGCGAGCCCGTCGCTCGTCGTGCCGGCTAGGATTTGTGCCTGCGTCACGCCGTGACAGAGGAGCGCGTCCGCGGGCAGATCGATCCGCCCCCTCGCCGCATGCACCGGCAGGGCCCGCATCAATCCGGTGAGACCATAGGCGATACCTGCCGCTCTCGCCGCTGACTCTAGAGCGGCAGGCTCCAGAGCCGGGAGCTCGATCGCGCTTCGCGCAGGGGCGCACATGATCTCGGCGGCGAGCAAAAAGAGCGCCGCCGCGGTGTGGTCGAGATAGGTCTCAAGTCCGGCCGTGTCCGGCATGATCTTAACCGACATGTCGAAGCGCCTAGCATCGATCAGCCCGGCCACGGCCTCAGGCGACAACCCGCATTGCCGCATCGCGCGCCCGAATGCATCGGCGACTGGATGATCGGTGCTCTCCCCGCCCGCGGCGCGGTCAAGGGAATCGCGCCACCATTGCAAGCGGATCTCGCCGAGCGGCGGCTCGCTCACCTTCTCGCCGATACGGGCAAGCTCGACGTTCAAGGCGTAGAGGGCGAAGAGGTTGGCCCTGGCCTCACGCGGCGCGAACAAGGCGGCGGCGTAGCGGTCCGGATCGCCCTCGCGCGCGATCTTGCGGGCCGCGGCCTCTTGCTCGCGTTCGTCCAAGGCTTTCCCATTCCTCAAGGGAGCGGGCGCGCCTGGCTTCAAGCGCGCGCCGCGGCTCTCTCTTTCGACCTGGCGGGCGAGGAGGTCATGGTGCCGTCCCGCTTGACGCCGAGGATCAGTTGCAGCGGCGCCGCCACATAGATCGAGGAATAGGCGCCGATGACGATGCCCCAGACCATGGCTAGGGCAAAGCCGAAGATCGCCTCGCCGCCGACGATGACGAAAGGCATCATGGCGAGGAAGGTCGTCACATGAGTGAGGACCGTGCGCGACAGGGTCTCGTTGATCGAGAGATCGAGCAGCTCGGACAGCGGCATCTTCTTGTATTTGCGCAAATTTTCGCGAATCCGGTCGAAGATCACCACCTTGTCGTTGAGCGAATAGCCGATGATGGTGAGGATCGCGGCGATGCTCGACAGATTGAATTCGAGCTGAAGCGCCGAGTAGAGGCCGATGGTGCCGGTCACGTCATGCACGAGCGAGGCGATGGCGGCGACCGCGAACTGCCATTCGAAGCGGAACCAGATGTAGAACAGAATCGCGATCATGGCGACCACCACGGCGATGGTGCCGCCGGCGATGAGCTCGCCCGAGACCGTGGGTCCGACCACCTCGACGCGCCGGTACTCGACGGTGTCGCCGAGCGCCTGCTTGACCTTGGCGATGGACGCCTGCTGCAGCTGCTCCGTGGGCTGAGCCGAGACCCGGATCAGCACGTCGTTCGGCGCGCCAAACTCCTGGATCTGCACCTCGCCCAGATCGAGGCCGGTGAGCTTGGCGCGAATCTCCCCAAGATTGGCGGTGCTCTCCTTGGTCTGGACCTCGATCAAGGTTCCACCCACGAAGTCGATGCCGAAATTGAGCCCCACGTGCCAGACGAGAAAGATCGGCACAACCGTCAGCAGGGCCGATATGACCCAACTGATGGTGCGCAATCGGACAAAGCCGATCCGGGTGTTCGGTGGGATGAAGTGAAGGCCCGTGAACATGAAAGTTTATTCCCCTAAATCGGAACCGTGGCCGGCCGGGTCCAGCGCAGCCAGTAAGAGACCATCAGCCGCGTCACGGTCACGGCGGTGAACATCGAGGCGATGATGCCGATGGACAGCGTCACGGCAAATCCCCGCACCGGCCCGGAACCCAGCCAGAACAGGACGAGGGTCGAAATCAGCGTCGTCACATTGGAGTCGACGATCGTGGTTATCGCCCGCGTATAGCCGGCCTCGATCGAGGCCACCGGCGATTTGCCCGATCGTATCTCCTCCCGGATGCGCTCGTTGATCAGCACGTTCGCGTCGACCGCGATGCCGATCGTCAGCACGATGCCGGCGATGCCGGGCAAGGTCAGGGTCGAACCGATGAGCGAGAGAACGGCGAAGATGAGCACGATGTTGACGAAAAGCGCGATGTTGGCGAACACGCCGAACAGGCCGTAGGCGGCGAACATGAACAGCACGACCAGCAGCAGCCCGAGCCAAGTCGCCTTCTTGCCGGAGGCGATCGAGTCGGCGCCGAGGCTTGCACCCACGGTTCGCTCCTCGATCACGGTGAGCTTGGCCGGAAGCGCGCCAGAGCGCAGCAGAACGGAGAGATCGGTCGCCTCCTGCACGCCGAAATTGCCGCTGATCTGGCCCGAGCCGCCGAGAATCGGCTCGCGGATAACGGGAGCGGAGATGACCTTACCGTCGAGGATGATGGCGAAGGGCAGTCCCACATTCTCCTGCGTGGCCCTGGCGAAGCGTTTGGCGCCGGCGGCGTCGAAACGGAAGGTCACCACGGGTTCGCCCGTGCGCTGGTCGAAGCCTGGCTGGGCGTCGACCAGATTCTCGCCGCTCACCAGCGCCTGACGCCTGATCGCATAAGGAATTGGCGGCGTATCGGTCGAATAGAGCAATTCGTCGTCAGGCGGCACCTGCTTGGTCTGCGCCAGCTCCTGCGCGTTCACACCCGGATCGACAAGCCTGAACTCCAGCTTGCCGGTCTCGCCGATGAGCTTCTTCAGGCGCTCCACATCGCTGATGCCCGGGACCTGTACGAGCACGCGGTTGCGGCCCTGGCGCTGAATGGTCGGCTCGGTGGTGCCGAACGCGTCGACGCGGCGCCGTATGGTTTCGATCGAGGCCTCGATGGCGGAGCTCATGCGCTGGTTGAGGCCGGCCTCGGTAGCCTCGAACAAGACGGTGTTGTCGCCGCTACGCTCGATGTCGAGATTGTTGGCCCCCGAGAAGCCGCCGAAGGTGCCACCGACGGGGACCGCAAGCTTGCGCAGCTCGGTATAGGCCTTGTCGAAATCCGCGCCCTCTCGAATTTTGACCGAGACAGTCCGGGCAGCGATGTCCTGGTTGAGGTCGATATAGGAGATACGATTGCGGCGGAGCGTCTCGCGCACATCGGAGCGGATGTTGCCGAGCCAATCGTCGATCATCTCGTTTTCGTCGAGCTGATAGAGAAGATGGGCGCCGCCTTGCAGATCCAAGCCGAGACTGACCTGCTTGTGGGGAAGCCAGCTCGGCATCTCCTCCATGGTCGAGCGCGGGAAAAGATTGGGGAGGGAGAAGACGATGCCGGCAATGACGATGCCGGCCACCAGGATCACCTTCCATTGGGGAAAATGCAGCATTGCCGCTTATCGACTCCGAATTAGGCTGTGGGCCACGCCTTGGGCCCTAGCCAGACCGATCCCAACGCTCATTCAGTCGCCTTGGAGGTTTTGGCGCTCGCGGGAGCCTCGCCCTTGCTCCGCACTTCGGAAACCGTTGTCCTCAGGACCTTGACCCTGATCCCCTCCGCGATCTCCACCTGCAACTCCTGCTCGTCAACCTTGGTCACCTTGCCGAGAATGCCCCCGGCCGTGACCACATTGTCGCCCCGGCGGATGCCGCTGATCATCGCCTGATGCTCCTTCAACCGCTTCTGCTGCGGGCGGATCATCAGGAAATACATGATGCCGATGATGAGCACCGTCGGGACGATCAAGCTATTCAGGGCATCAAACGCCCCAGGGGCTGCTTGAGCGAACACGGTTTCGGTCATTGCTCCAATTCCTGGCTTGTTTTAGAGCTGGCCGCCCTTGGGCCGTTAGGGCTCTTGATGTCCATTGGGCGGCTTGGCTCGTGGAAAGTGCCGGGACTATAGCGGCCCGCTTCGGCTTTGCAACGGGGGGCCTTGAGCCTTAAACGAGATTGCCATGAACTTCCAGGAACCGATTGGGGGGCTGGTCGAGCGGATCGCGCGGGCGTTGGAGCGGCTTGCGCCCTCGCCGCCGCGAAAGCCCGACCTCGACCAAGCGGAGGCCTTCGTTTGGCAGGCCGAGCCGGAGGCATTCCTGCCCGTGATGGCGGTCAATCGCGTGCCCCTCGGCCTGCTCAAGGGCATCGACCGGATGCGCGACACGCTGCTCGACAACACCTTGCGCTTCGCCCAAGGCCTCCCCGCCAACAATGCGCTGCTCTGGGGCGCGCGGGGCACGGGCAAGAGCTCCCTGGTCAAGGCGGTCCATGCCGAGGTCAGCGGCAAGGTCGGGGCGCCAGAGGCGGCCACGCTCAAACTGATCGAAATTCATCGGGAAGACATCGCCACCCTGCCGCGGGCTCTCAGCCATTTGCGCCGAATGGAGGCGAAGCGCTTCATCCTGTTCTGCGACGATCTTTCCTTCGAAGCGCCGGACGCCTCCTACAAATCGCTAAAAGCGGTCCTGGAAGGCGGCATAGAGGGGCGCCCTGGCAATGTGATCTTCTACGCGACCTCGAACCGGCGGCATCTCATGCCGCGCGAGATGTTCGAGAACGAGCGTTCGACCGCCATCACTCCATCCGAGGCGGTCGAGGAGAAGGTGTCGCTCTCGGACCGCTTCGGCCTCTGGATCGGATTTCACAATTGCAGCCAGGACGACTATCTCGCCATGGTGCGGGCCTACGCCGCACATTTCGGTCTCGGCCTTGCCGGTGACGAGCTTCGGCGCGAGGCCTTGGCCTGGGCACTTGCCCGCGGCGCGCGCTCGGGCCGCGTCGCGTTTCAGTATATTCAGGATCTGGCGGGTCGCCTGGGCGTCAGGATCGAGACCACGAGCTAGCCCGGACGGCTCGGCGCTATTCCGCGTTGGCCTGGGTCTGGCTCATGAATTTGGTGGGGTCCACCGGGCGCGAGCCCTTGCGTAGCTCGAAATGAAGCTGCGGCTGGCTCACCTGTCCGCTATTGCCGGCCTTGGCGATGACCTGGCCGCGGCGCACCTGATCGCCACGCTTGACCAGGATCTCGCCATTGTGGGCGTAAGCCGAAACCCAGCTGTTGGAGTGCCTGACCAGCACCAGATTGCCATAGCCTTTGAGCTCGTTGCCGGCATAAGCGACGACACCGTTCTCGGCCGCCTTCACCGAGGTGCCCGCGGGCACGGCGACATTGATGCCGTCATTATGCCCGCCATCCGGCTTGGTGCCGAAGGCGGAAATGATGCGCCCCTGCACCGGCCAGCGGAAGCTATTGCCGGACATCGGCTCCGGCGCCGGCAAGCGATCGACGCTCGCAATTTGCGCATTCTGGCCGCGGGACGTGCCCCCGCCGATGACCTCGGAGGAGGCTTCAACCGCCGAGGCGCTTTCTGGCTTCGTGCCCTGCCCGCTGCTCCCTGGCGCCGGGACGGTGGTCGTCTTCACCGTCCGCACTTCGGGTGCGGCGGGAGGCTTGGCGCTTGCCACCACTGACGCCGCCGCCGCCGGGCGCGCCCGCGTTTCGGCGGCGACCGCAGAGCCTGGCCCCGGAATGACGAGAGGCTGCCCGATCTTGAGGCGCGCGTCGGTCAGATTGTTGGCGGATTGGATGGCGTCGACGGAGACACCGTAGCGCCGCGACAAGGTGTAGAGGTTGTCGCCCTGGCTGACGGTAATTGTCTCTGTCCGCGCCGGGCGCGGGTGCGAGGTCGTGCGCAGTACCGCCGGGTTGGCCCGCGGCAACGCCGCCTGCGGCGCGTAGGCGGCCCGCTGCGGCTTGATGCTTTGCGTGGTTATGTCGGCGCCCGCCGGCGAATAGGCGGCAGGCGTCGCTTGCGCGTAGGACCCCGATGGCGGCGGCAGGCTGCTACGCGCATAGCTTCCGCCATTGCTCGGCGCACCGGAAGCATAGACCGACTCCTGTGGCACCGGCAGCGACGCCGTGGCCGTCGGGTCGGCGAGCAGCGCATCCTGCGAGCGCGTCAGGCCGAAAGACGGAAAGTCAAAGCGCGAAACGCTGGAACTACAGCCACCAAGACAGATCAGGGCCCCCGCAGCCGTGGCCATTAAGGCGCAACGGCCAATCCCCGACCACACCACGCCAGCTTGCATTCCCCCACGCCCCCTCAACACAACAATACTCGTAGAACAGCAATAAGAGTTAAGCGCGTGAACAGTGAACAAGCGCTTAAGGATCTTCGGCGCTTCCGAAAAAGAAAAGAAGCGTTGCCCGAAGGCATCGCCAGGCACGGTCAGGATCGCTCTTCCGCCTGTACCCGGCCGCGCATGAGGGGCACGAAACGAACGGGGAGCAACGTCTTCGCTTTGACCCCCGTCTCGGTCTTGTCGATCTGCACCAGCGACTGCGAATCCCGGTCATGTCCGAGCGGTATGATCATGCGGCCACCGGCTTTGAGCTGATCCACCAGCGCGGCCGGCGCTTCGGCCGCGGCCGCGGTGACGATGATGCGGTCGAAGGGCGCTTGCGGCGGCCAGCCGATCCAACCATCGCCGATGATGGCGGTGACATTGGTGATGCCGAGCTCGGCAAATCTGCGGTCGGCCGATTTCTGCAGCTCGCGCCAGCGCTCCACGGTGTAGACGCGGCGGCTGAGATGCGACAGCACCGCGGCCTGGTAGCCGGACCCTGTGCCGATCTCCAGCACCTTGTGGCTTTTATCGAGATCGAGCTTCTCGGTCATATAGGCGACGACAAAGGGCTGCGAGATGGTCTGCCCGCATTCGATCGGCAGCGCGATATCCCGATAAGCGTGGTCGGCGAAGGCTGGATCGACAAACAGATCGCGCGGAATCCGCTCAATGGCGCGCAGCACGTCGGTATCGCGGATGCCGCGGCGCCTGAGCTGCATGATCAGGCCGATCTGGTCTGGCGCGCTGGCCATGATTGGCCCCTTCGCGAGGAGTTTCCGTCGAGTATCCGACGATTCTTACCCCCTATGCGAGCCGGCGTAAGGCTTATTCGCCCAGCGCCTCGGCAAGCTTCTCGCGCGCTTCCTCGTCGGTGAAGTCGAGTTGCAGCGGCGTGACCGAGATGCGTTCGGCCTGGACGGCCCAGAGATCGGTGCCCTTGGGCGGCCGAGCCTGGCGGCGCTTGATGCCGACCCAGTAATAGGCCTTGCCGCGCGTATCGAGCCGGGCGTCGATCCGGAGCAGACCGGGATCGCGCTGGCCCTGCGTGGTCGCGGACATGCCCTTCACCGCCTTGGGCTTGCAATCGGGGAAATTGACGTTGAGCACGACGCCGTCGGGCCAGCCCGCCTTGAGCAGCTTGCGCAAGAGGCCGGCGCCATGGTGCATCGGCGTATCCCAGCTAGGCCGGCCCCCCTCCATCTGCCCGGTAGCGAGGCTCATGGCGATGGAGGGCACGCCCAGCATCACGCCCTCGATGGCGCCCGCCACCGTGCCGGAATAATTGACGTCGTCGGCGAGATTCCCACCGCGATTGACCCCCGACAGCACGAGATCCGGCGGATCGTCGGCGAGCAAATGGCGCACGCCCATGATCACGCAATCGGTGGGCGTGCCTTTGACCGCGTAGCGCCGCTTGCCCAGCTCGCGCATGCGCAACGGCTCGGCCAAGGTGAGAGAATGCGCGGCGCCGGACTGATCGGTCTCCGGCGCCACGATCCAGACGTCGTTGCTGATGTCGCTGGCGATGTGCTCCAGCACGTCTAGCCCCGGGGCCTCGATGCCGTCGTCATTGGTGAGCAGCACGCGCATTCGTGTCAGGTTGCAAGCTCGATCCGCTCGAGCCCGCCCATATAGGGCTTGAGCGCATCGGGAACGCGCACGCTGCCGTCAGCTTCCTGGTAATTCTCGAGCACGGCGACGAGTGCGCGGCCGACGGCGACGCCAGATCCGTTCAGCGTATGCACGAAGCGGGTGTCCTTGGCGTTGGCGGGGCGATAGCGCGCATTCATGCGGCGCGCCTGAAACTCCCCGCAATTGGAGCAGGAGGAAATCTCGCGATAGGTGCCCTGCCCCGGCAGCCACACCTCGATGTCGTAGGTCTTCCGCGCGGCGAAGCCCATGTCGCCGGTCGACAGCACCACGACGCGATAAGAAAGTTCGAGTCTTTTCAACACGGTCTCGGCGCAGGCTGTCATGCGCTCATGCTCTTCCGCCGATTGCTCCGGCGTGGTGATGGAGACAAGCTCGACCTTTTGGAATTGATGCTGACGGATCATGCCGCGCGTATCCTTGCCCGCGGCGCCGGCCTCGGCGCGGAAGCAGGCGGTGCCCGCGGTGACCCGCATCGGGAGCTTGCCCTCGTCGGTGATGTCCTCGCGCACGAGATTGGTCAGCGGCACCTCGGCGGTCGGGATGAGCCACCGCCACTCGCGATTTTCGACTAAAGCCTCATTCAGCTTACTTACCGCCGCCGCTATGGCGTCGAGCCCCGCATTAGGTTCCAGCTTTTCGAGAACAGTCGCGTTCCATTTTCCCAAATCTAGAACGTTGGTAGCCAGAAATTGATCGTAGGCAAATTTTGGCAACTGGGCCGTGCCAATCATGACGTCCTTATTGACAAGCAGCGGCGGGTTCACCTCGGTATAGCCGTGCTCGGAGGTGTGCAGATCGAGCATGAGTTGCGCCAGTGCCCGTTCCAGCCGCGCCAGCGGTCCTTTCAACACGACGAAGCGGGAGCCTGATATTTTCGCCGCGACCTCGAAATCCATCAGCCCCAAGGCTTCGCCAAGCTCGAAATGCTGCTTCGGCTGAAAGTCGAATTTCGGCGGCGTACCGAATTTGCGCAGCTCGACATTGGCGCTCTCGTCGGGGCCGACCGGCACGTCCGCGGCTGGGACGTTGGGGATGGCGGCAAGCAGCTCGAGCAGCTCTTTGTCGAGCTTCCGCTCGCCCTCCTCGCCCTGCTGGATCGTGCCTTTGAGTGCGGCGACCTCGTCCATCAGCCGCTTGGCGCCCGCTTCGTCCTTGGCCTGCTTGGCCTTGCCGACCTCTTTCGAGGCGGCGTTGCGGCGGGCTTGCACCTCCTGCAATTGCTGAATCGTTCCGCGGCGTTGCTCGTCCAGACTCAGAATTTGAGTCAGGATGCCGTGACCCTGATCGGGCTCGACGCCGCGATCCTTCAGCCCCTTGAGAAAGGCGTCCTGGTTGTCACGAATCCATTTGATGTCAAGCAAAGCGAACATCCTGCCGGTTGGGATCGAGCCTTCCCCTATAGGGCGAAAGGCCCCTGCTTGTCATCGGTCCGGCCCCCTTTTGTCACGCCGAGGGGCTGGTTTCCCGCAACGTGACGATGGCGAGGCGGCCGTCAGTATGCCAGGGATCGCCGCCGCCATTCCGCCCTTCAAGCTCCGAATGGAAGCCGTCAAGCCATTCGACCGGCCCGGCAACGCCAGCCTGTTGCAGCTCGCGCACCATGCGGTCACGTTCCGCATCGATATCGGGCGCGATATGGTGGGTGACCTGTCCGGTGGTGTGACTGAGCCCGACCTTGGCGTCATAGGTCGCGGCCCCGAACCGGGCGATGTGTCCCTGATAGAGCTGGTCCCAGCGCCAAAAGCGGACATGGTGGCGCCGGCCGGGACCGCCGCCGATGGGTTGCTCGAAGGCGAGGTCCTGCTTGCGGCCGAACAGGAACAAATTGCTCACCGGAGCCTCGTCGTCGGCCCGGCGCAGCACGGTGTCCGCGGCGATGCGCACGCTGCTGGCTAAGGTGGTGGGATCGGCCGGGAACCAGCCGG
>Ga0307376_10001356_pt1 | contig 26695 bp, 39 predicted proteins | sample TR2MG_FD_202536 | JGI IMG/M metagenome (GOLD analysis project Ga0307376, IMG submission 202536) | Soil microbial communities from Risofladan, Vaasa, Finland - TR-2 | ecosystem: Environmental > Terrestrial > Soil > Coastal area > Acid sulfate soil | place: Finland: Risofladan, Vaasa | collected...
ATTCAACTTCTTGATCATAAAATTGATAAGTTTGTAAATCAGCATCAACTTGAAATTCCTGAATATCAACTTTAACTTGCTTTACAGGTAATAAAAATGAAAAGTTATCTTCAACAGTATCAATGCTAATAGGTAAGTTATATGTTTTGTTTCCTTCTTGAATATTAATAGAAACAGTTAAATTATCAGTTACTGTAATTGTTGTTATATAATATGTTTTAAATTCTATATCTGAACTTTTAAAAACAGCTCCTTCTGGAATTGTAAATTCTGTAGGTGAATCTGTAAAACCAAATGGCATTGTGATTAAAATATTTACTGTTGCTGGAGTAGCCTCATTTGCAGTATAACCTAAAAATGAGGATAGATTTAAAATAGATTCCGGTAATTGAGCTTTGGTAAGGAAAAATTCTTTGTATGTTGATATTTGATAAAATAAAGTGTTACTTGTTAAAATCGCTAAAACCTCAATAAGAAAAGAAAGAAATGATGATTTAACCAAATCAACATTCTCTAATTCAAGGTAGGATTGTAAAAAAGTTATAATTTGATTCTTTATCTCATTTCTTGAAAGAAAAATTTGATTTGATAAACTTGTATCAGTCATATGTTATATTTCCTTAATTAAATAAAGTAAAGTCCACTGTTATCATCATATAAATTTTTTAAAGTTGCTCTGAGACTTTCATTCTTAACAAGCAATCTAGTAAGATATGAACTATCATCTAACAAATGGATCTTTTTATCATAATCTAAAAATGTTAAAACTCTATTTAGTTGTTGTTCCTCAATATTTGTTGTAGTACGACTTTGATATTTATGGGCTGTTAATTTCCAAAATGTATAATCAGTATTAACTGATTTTTCAATTCCTTCTATTCTAAAAAGGGGATATGTATCATTTGTTTGCCTTAAAAATGTTTGATCAAATTTTATTATATCTCCAGGATATGGCACAAACCCATAAGTGCTCGGAATAGTTAATGATGTATTTCCATCTTTAACATATCCAATTTCCTGACCATCAAAAGCAGTTGCTACATCTTCCATAAAATACACTGGCAATAATAATATCTTATCATACTTCACTCCCGATAATGTTCCAAAGTCTTCATAAGATCCGCCAAGTAATTTATTATCATCCCAAATAGTTTCATCAATATTAAGATGATAGTATGTAACTAAAAATGAAACAGCATGCTTACTATAAAAATCATACAGAAGTCTATGATAATCGGATATATATTCATACACTCGTTGATATTTTTGTATTGTATCTAAACTCAATAAACTACCCCTCCGCAGTTAGAAGACCAGAAAATATTTGCTCATTTAATATAATAGATAAGATTCCTTTATCTCCTTTATAATCAACATATATATCAATGGAAACTCCCTTTTCAAATTTTAAATATTTTATATCTACATCTTCAATAAAAGCTCTATTATCATATATTTGAATAGAATTATATATTTCCTCCTCAATTCTTTGAATGGTTACCTCATCTAATGGGTCAAAAACCATTTTATACAAATCACTACCATATTCAGGATCAAATGGATAATTCCTTCGTGGAGTTAATAAAATGTTTCTCCATGAATTAATTATAACATTAAGATCTACAGTAGATTGAAAATCTCCTTTTGCTTCAATATTTGGCAAATAATCTCGAATCTTATTGTCAGATCCAATAACGCTATTTTTAAATCTATCTAACAAATTTGCCATTTAATTAACCTCCTAGATTTCCAACATGCTCTTCTATAGTTTTTCTTCTATCTTCTTCAAGTTTTGATTTCCACTTAAGATAATTATAAAAACGCTGAAGAGGCATCAAAGAAACATGATAATATGATTGATGACTCATTTCCATACATGCAAAAATATTTTCCTCTAACTCTTCTCGAAATTTATTTTGTAAATTAGACTGAGTACACCATACGAAAAAAGTTCTGGACCAAATCAAGGTCCACGTCCTCCTCTTGTCCACAATGAATACATGCACTTCTCATCTTTAATGCAATTCCATATTTACCAAATGTATTTCTATATTGTGAGTGTATTGCTCTTTTATCTTTAGAAGGAAGTGATAGATAAGCATCAATAATATCTCCGGGTTCATTCCAAACAATTATATCTCCATTTTCCGGAAGTTGTTTAAAATCATCTATAACAAGTGTTTCTGTTATAATATCAATACTTGCATTTGGCTGCATTCCTAATGTTTTAAATGCCAATAATTCATCAAACATTGTTGGTTGTTTAATTGTTGCAGTGACGCCTTTTGAAAGAGGTAAAGTAACTTCAACTTTCTTCTTTAATACATCTTTATCAGGGTAAGATTGTGAATTAAAGGTTTCAGATGCTTTAACTGATACCTGATAATTTTTCCCACATTCACCACATTTAATTTCATAATTTCTAATGTCTTCATATGTAATGTGATATAAACCATATAGAAGAGCATCCCGATCTTTTAAAGTAACATTCCTTAAAAAATCATCATAATTTTTAATCTTAGCAGGTTTTTTAACTAATGATTCATAAATACATTTATTTAAATGTTCTGTAATTTTTGATGGTGTTAAAAAACTAGCTTTTAATCGTTCTTCCTCTTGAACATTAAGTGTTTTGGTGTGATATGAATCATGTGTTTGAGGCGTGATGACTTCATATTCCGGATACTTTAAATCAACAAATGATGTAAACATAATAAATCTCCTTTCTTTTCAAATCTAATTATTTATTTATTTTGACTTCCCCATTTATATTTAAATTTTTCTTCTTTTTTATCAAGTCTTTCTTTCAATGACTGCATAGCATTATTTACCCTATCTTTACATAAACCAGGATCTTCTGTTTTTCTACAAGTAGCAAGAGCTGAAGAAAGCATATTAATCTTTTTCTTTAACTCATCTATTGCAACTCTTTGAATACACATTGTTCTTTGGTTACTAATTCTAAGGGTTCCACATAAGCGTCTTTTCTTACTTATTGTAGCTCCTATTGCTCTCCACAATACCCAAAAAGGCCCTCCTAATAAAGCTCCCAATGCTTGTGCCGTAACATCTTCTTTAACAATCTGTTCTATCATTTCTGGTTTAAATAGAGATTCAATTTCACTATCAGATGTTTCTTTAATATATTTCAATATATTTATCTTTTGATTTTTTGAAATATTTTTATTTTCATGCACAAGAACTGTGCAGATTGTTTTTAATCCAATCACGGTATTATCCTCTAAACAGCCTTACTTATTTTTTTATTAATTTTATCCATTTTATTCTTTATTGTTCTTACACATTTTTCAGGATCTTTAGTCAAACCACATTTAGTAGATGCTTTCTTTAAATCCATAAGTTGTGCTTTATATCCTGTAAGTTGAAATTTTTTCATACAAATTGTTTTTTTCTGTCCCTTATATATAGAACATGATCTAGCAGCTTGACTATAAAATCTTTTATATATTTTAACACTTGCATAAATAGCTAATACTGCTAACATAACTCCAGCAATTTCAGCTGGATGAGCTTTAACAAACGATGTTGTTGCATTAGTAGCTGATGTTGCTTGATGTTTAAGATCGTTAAATGATTTGGTAATTTGAGCTCTCAAACCAACAGTTTTCTTAACTATATCATGGGTAGGTGCTGGTGTTGATTTTATTCGTTGTGGTATTATATTAACATCTCCTTTCACTAATGGCATTGATCTTGTTTGTTGTGGTATTATCTTTGGAATTGTCTTTGAGACACTACTTATATCAGCTTTAGGTTTTAAATCAAAAGAAGCGTGATGCTTATCTACTTCTTTTTTAGCAGAATCTAACATATCTTTTATTTTAGGATCTATTTTATATTTGCTTGGCATGACTTTAGTTGATGGTTTTCCAGCATTCTTTAGCATATTCTTTATACTATATGGATTATCATCATCTACTTCTAATAAAGGTTTCCTTGTAGAAAATTTCGGACTAACGGAATCAACTTTTTTAGAAACATCATCAAAAATATCAAGTCCAAACATTTCACAAACAAGATTTTTATTTTCTTTAACTTCTATTCTTATTCTTTCAAATAAAACCAGTTCATTAAAATGGTGAGTTTCATTTAACGGAAGTTCACCATCTAATATTAAAGACACTATTTGATAATCAGATGCTTCATTTATTATAAATGACTTCAATTCTTTTCTATATGAGATATTGGATTCATCTATTAATAAACAAAGAGTCTCTCTCATTGATAATAAAAATAAAAGAGACTCTTTTAATTTAAAGTTCTCTGCTAATATCATATAATATCCTCTATGCTGATATTTGAGCTTTCATTTTTTGCATTTTAACTTGTAAATTTGAAATTTTCTTTTGAATTGGAATTTTACATTTTTCTGGTGACTTAGATTTAGCACAAGCATTCATAGCTGCTCCTAAATCTTTTACTTGAGCAGCTATAGCACCATGTTGATATTTTTTCATACATACAGTTTTGGCACTTCCTGACTGTCCAGCGCATGATTTAGCTGCTTTACTCATAAATCTTTTATAAAGTTTAACTGAAGCATATAAGGCTAATGCTGCAAGAGCAGCCCCACCTATAGCCATACCAGCTTGACTTGTTACTGCTTTTTGTAATGCTGGAGCAGCAGCTTGAGCTTTCAATTTAAGAGCTGCTATAAATCCAACAGGATCAGCTGCTCGGGCAGCACCCGTGGTACCTTGTTTTAATAATGCATCTCCACCTTTAACATAACCAGCACTACCAACATTCTTTATATAAGGTATTTGGTGAGTAACTAGTTTTCGAGCTACACTGGGATCAACTCCTTTACGAATCAGGTTATTAATAGCAACCTCTTTCTTTTGCATAGCAAGAGCTTTCCTTCCTGTAGATCCAATAGCATTCGCAACAGTTTTTTGTAACTTGCCAATATCAATTGGTTGAAATTCACGTTTTTTTGTAACCCAATCAATTGCTTTTTGCAACCCAACACCTTCTTTATCGAAAACTTCATTTAAAGTATTTTTAGATGCACGTTGAAATTCAAAAAGTGGAGCAGCTGAAGAATAATACGGATTAACTGTGTCAACTTCATTAACAAATGTTTGAACACTTTCTCCAATATATTTATTCAAAATCTTATAATTAATTAAGACTTGTTCCTTCAACTTACTAAAAAGTCTAACTTCATTAGCAAAATCATATTTCTCATTTGGCATTTCTTCATGCATTAACATATACATAATCTCATAATCTGATGCTTCATTCATTAAAAAATTTTTCAGTTTGTCTTTATGGTCAACTGAAGATCCTTCAACTATATAAGATAATGACTCTCGTGCTGAAAGTAAGAATAAAATTGATTCAGCAATATTTTGATTTTCTGTGATAAACATAATAACTCATCCTCCTAATAATTTTTTATTTTATGATGCTGATGAAATAGCATTACCATACTGTTCTACAACGCCCGCTTTAATAGCAAAAATATTATCTGCATAATCTTGACATTTTTTCTTAACCCAATCTTCATGCCATATATAATCAACATTGAATTCAATCTCGATATCTAACCTTCCAACGGTTTCAACGTCACTTGTAAATAAATCTTGAGGGTCTTTGGTTGGAAACAGACCATCATAACATGCATAATATTCAACAGTTTTTGCATCTGGAGCTGTTGTCCAATAATACATCAACCCTGCATAAGTTGATTTTGAATAACCCATCCCATCTTCTGTTTCTACTAAGTTAGAAACACCTGTTCTATAATCTCTAATCATTTTAACCCATCCATGCATAATATTAAACACTGGTAATTTATTAAACTCTAAAAATTTAACAGAAACACTATTACCATAATCAATATTACCAGGCACAGCAAATTTAATCCCACCTAATCCAGTATATTCTACCTTGTTAAGAGTTCCACCTGGTGGTGTAACTGATAAACATGCGCCAGCTAAAAGACTTTTAATTTCTCCATCCTTAATTCCACCAGAGTATTTAATTAACGATGCTGGAAGTTTTGCAAAGTATATAAAATGATACCCGGTTAAATATGGGTCAGCCACACCTGCAACTGTCCCTCCAAAATTACGACTTAACCGATTGGTTGTTGCATTAACAAAAGAATTCTTGATTGCCATTTTAATTTTCCTCCCGAAAATATGTTATTGAATAATATCTCTTTTTGGCATATTACACGCTCATTCTTTTTTGAATAGTCTGAACTACAAAATCCCAATTTCCATTTGGGATATGAATAGCTTTATCGTCAATATAAAATTCAGCTGATAACTTATCAGCTGTAATTCCATCATATGGAACATTATATTCATCTAACCATTCTTTGATTTTCTTTAATTGATCTAAATAATCTCCACCCATTTCCTCATTATTAGCTTTAGATGCTCTAGTTGTAAATATTATAATTTCAAACCCCTGGCTCTTCAACCATTTAATTGCATCTATAGAGCCTTCAAAAGGGGGATCATATATATCTCCACCATTCCATCCTTTAGAATATTTATGAATAGTTCCATCTAAATCTATCATTATTCTTTTTTTATCAGATCCATTTTTCTGTTCTGATATAATTTTTTCATCTTCTTCTTCGTCAGTTGCATAATTATCCATTGAGAACATTGATTCATCAGTGTGTAATTTTTCTAAAAAAGAGTTAATTATATTCATATTAATTTATTCTCCAATTTATATTTTGTTCTATATTTTTAAGAAGGTTGGTTTCATTAAGAAAGTTATTTCTATATATATTAATAAATGAAAAGGATTTTTTAAACTTATAATAAAGGAGATAAAAATGGCTATTGAATATTCTAAAAAATTTGAGAAAATAGATGATGATACAAGTAGATTGAGAGTTTACGGTGGGTGGATAATACGAACTATAGCAGTAACATCAGAAGGAGTTGGAGTACATACATTTTTTATGCAAGACGTTATGAATGTCTGGAAACTTAAAGGAGAATAATTTACATGAAAGCTACAGCGACTTATATTATAAATAGATTATGTGATTTCGGATACGATACCTATATCGTGGGTGGTGCTGTTAGAGATTTATTAGATGGAAAAAATCCAGCAGATATAGATATTGCAACTTCAGCAACCTCAGAACAAATTGAGAAATTATTTAAAGGACATAAAATAGCAACCGGAGGAACCTATTTTAAAGTTATTTTTGTTGACGGAATTGAAGTAGCTACATTTAGAAAAGATGTATATAAAGGGTTAAATGATAAAGATGTTCAAGTTGTACAAGCAAAAAATATTCTTGAGGATTTAGCAAGAAGAGATCTAACCATTAACTCACTGGCATTATGTCAATTTACTGGAGATATTCTTGATCCATATAAAGGATTAAATGATCTCAAGAAAAGAAGAATCAAATTTGTTGGGAATGCAAAAGATCGAATATATGAAGACCCGAATAGAATCGTAAGAGCATGTAGGTTCTTAGCAGTTATTGACGGAATATTTGATCCGGAAACAAAAAAGGCATTAAAAGAAATGGCTCATTTGGTTCAGGATTACGTTGCTCCAGAAAGAATCCGAATCGAAGTTTTGAAAGCAATGAAAGCTCGATATGCAAGTGTATTCTTTAATGCGTTGCATGAGATTGATGTTTTACAATATATCTTTCCATCATTGGATTGCTGTTATTATTTTGATGTTCATGGAATACATCATAGAGAGTCAATTATTACACACTCTCTATTGGCTGGTGATAACATATCATCAAAGTATCCATTAATAAAGTTAGCTACATATTTACATGATGTTGGGAAACCTCCAGCATGTCAATATAATGTAAAAACTAAAGATGTTAAATTTACTTCTCATGACGTTGATGGCAAATATTTGCTTTTAGAGGAATTAAAACATTTAACTTTTTCAAGTAAAGAGATTGAATATATTACAACTCTTGTTAGACTTCATATGAATACTTTTTCATCTGAGAAATCAATAAGAAAACTTGCTCATAAATTGGGTGAGCATGATATTGATTTAATGGATCTGTATAGATTAAAACTTGCAGACACAAAAGCTAATATTATAAAAGGGCCATATCCATATCAAACCATTAGAGCAGATTTTGAAAGAATCAAGAAAGCTTTAGAACCTAGAAGTGAAAATAGATTTGATGAATTGGCTATTAATGGAAAAGATATTATGGAAATAACAGGATTAAAACCAGGACCACAAATAGGTCAATTAAAAAATCTTTTATTGGAGAGTATATTAGATGATCCTAATTTAAACAATAAAGATAATTTAACAAAAATAATAACAGATTTTATGGAGAGGAGGAATATAATAAGTGTCGATTAAACTGCCAAAAGGAAGTAAACTAATATCAGCATTTATAACTGGCAGTAATCTCTATGGAACGAATACCCCTGATTCAGATATAGATACAAGAGGGGTATTCCTTCCACCCAGAGAAAATGTGCTAGGGTTTGCCAGACAAGCTGAAAGATTTTCAGATAAAGTAACTGATACAGAATATTATAATATCAAACATTTTTTTAAACTTGCTTTAAAATGTAATCCGAATATTATTGAATATTTTTTTATTCCATCTTCACAGATGATAATTTCATCTAAAGAATGGGATATAATTATTGAAAATAAAGATTTATTTATATCAAGTAAAGCTAAACATACTTTTACAGGTTATGCATTTTCACAAATGAAAAAAATTAAAAACCATAGATCTTGGTTATTAACTCCTCCAAAGAAAAAACCTGAAAGAAAAGATTTTGATTTACCCCCTCATAAATCTCTTTTATCCAGAGATAAGATTGGAGCATTTAATGAAATCATTGCAAATTACTTAAAACAAATTGGTACATATCATGAGTTAAAAGATAGTCTTCTTGAAATGGAAGAAGTTCATAACTATAAAGCCATTATTGAAAATACAAGTAAACTTGATTTTAAAGCAATTGGTACAATTGTTCCTTTAAGTGATAATATAATGTATGCCCTTGAAAGAGAAAAAGCATATTCATCCGCTCTTATACATTGGACTCAATATCAAAATTGGTTAAAAAATAGGAATCCTGCTAGAGCAAAACTAGAAGCAAAGTTTAATTATGATACAAAACATGCAATGCATCTTTATCGTCTGGTGGAAGAATGCCGGGAATTATTAACAACCGGAAAAATTACTTTACCAAGACCAGATAGAGAACATTTATTAGCTATTAAAAATGGGTTATATTCTTTTGAACAACTCATGGAAAAATTTGACAAAGTAAATGATGAACTAGAAGAAATATATAAAAATAGTATTCTTCCAAAAAAACCTCAATTAATAAAAGTTGATGATTTATGTATTAAAATTATTGAACAACATATAAAACAAATAAAGGAGAAAACAACAACATGAACAAAAAAATTTTAGTAACAAAACTCTTAAAATTTATTTATAAGACAAATTTTGATTATAAAAGATCAAATTTTGGAGATATGATATTAATAGCGATATTTATTTTTACACTTGGCTTTGGTAAAGTCTCTGCTCTTATGGTTATGTTATTAGTATTTGCTTTAAGATCTATATATGAATTTGACATTCTTAAAAGATTGGAGGTTATTAGTGAAGAGGAAAACAAAATCAAAGATGAAGAAATTATTGAAAATGTCAGATAATACTTTTATGGTTGGAGAATTTGACAAACAATTCTCTAATGATGAATACGAACTTTTGTTTAACACCAACACTGGGATTGAAGTCTTAAGAGGCATCAACGGGCATCCAGACCCCTTTCAGTTGGAATTTCCATCTATGTTAGATGTTGGAATCATGGGACATTGTATAAACAATTGTGAAATTTGTTACCAGGGTCGTGAATATGAAGATAACATGACCCTTGACAATTTCAAAAAAATAATAGATGAAGCAAAATACCATGTAAACCAAGTAGCTCTGGGTGGAAGAGGTGACCCCAATCTTCATGAAAACTTTAAAGAGATTCTTGAATATTGTCGGGAAAATAATGTTGTTCCAAACTACACTACAAGTGGAAATGGATTAACAGATGAACATATTGAAATATCCAAAAAATATGCGGGTGCTGTAGCAGTGTCAGATTATAGAAAAGATTATTCATATTCAGCTTTACAAAGATTAACTAATGCCAAAATTAAAACTAATATTCATTTTATATTAACCAGACATACATACGAAGACGCTATAAAAATTATTTTTGGATACAATCCATGGAGAACAAATGGAAATCAATCAACATTGTTTGACATAAATAAGTTGAATGCTATAGTATTTCTATTGTTTAAACCACAAGGTCAGGCGTTGGATCTCATTGATTTTACCCCAACCCCATATCAGTTAAAAACTTTTTCAGAAAGGATTATAGAATCTTCTTGTAAAATGAAGGTTGGTATGGATTCTTGCCTTGTAAATCATGTTCTTCAATATGTAGAAATGAATGATCTACAGAAGATGTCTGTTGACTCATGTGAAAGTTCTAGAATGTCTGTATATATTTCTCCAAGTATGCATCTAATTCCATGTAGTTTTGCAGACCATAAAAAATGTGGTGTTTCTTTAAAGAAAAAGTCTATCTTTAAAGTTTGGAATAATGCACCTGAATTTGAAAGATTTAGAAAAATCTTAAAGAAAAATCCATACACATGTCCAGCTGGATTCTAGATGAAAATAAAAACAGATTTTGTCACCAACAGTTCTTCATCATCATTTATTGTTATGTTTCCAAAAAGAGTTTTAGAATTTGATGATGTGTTTCAACATATAAATAGAGTTGATGTTTGTCACCGAGTTTTAAAAGATGATTTACATCAAATGCCTACCTTACTGTCAGCTAAAGATGCTCATGTAGTATACTTAACTGATCTAGAAGAGGGGCATCTCTTTGAGGATATTGTAATTGATAAAAAGCTTTTATTTAAATCTAGTGAGGAACTTGAAGAAGGGTGGACTGGTGATATGTATGATATACATAAAATTTCTGGAGAAGCTAAAAAGTGGATGAACTATCAATATGACATTAGATTTCAAGAAGCTAAAGAATATATTAAATTTTTATTAACAAAGTATGGGGAAGGTTATATTTATCGCCTTGTTTATTGTGATGAAAATAGTTCATTTGAGAGTATGATTGAACATGGAAATACTTTTAAAAATTTACCTCATATACAATTCAGTTATCACTAGTAAGGAGATAATATGTTTAATATATTAAAAAGAAAAAATATTAAAAAAGAACCAATTAAATATCATAGGTTTGTAATAAAATGTATTGATTGTGGTGAAGAACTTATATTGATTACCGAAGGAGTTCAGTGTATATCAAAATTAACATCTAAATACAAAAATATAAAGGATAAAAAAAAATGTTAACTTTAATGTTCGTAGCATTACCATTAACTTTTGAACTGGATAATGTTCTTTCAATAAGAGAAGCTTCTGGATTTTTTGATGATGAATTTAGACATTGTAACATTGAATATCTTAGAATGGTTATGGAATCAATTAAGACTACTCCATTAACTGTCCTCCCAGATGCTTTAATTCACCATCATACATTTGACAAAATCAACCAAGTGATAACTGATCTGGGATTATGTATTGAAACCCGCATTGATCATCACTTTAATCCAAATACTTTTATGTATAATGATAAAGAGGTATATATGACCACGTTTATATGTTTTAATTTATATCTAGTAAATCAATTGAAAAATTATGGAAAGGCATTAAAAAGAATGGTTGAGTTAGACGAGTATGGGATGTCAGATGAAGCTTTACTTCAGTTGGTAAAATGACGGAAAAATAACGGGGAAATTAAGTAAATGTTTCCCCGTTATTTTTTTGCTTATTTAATGAAGAAGTTTAGTTCAATTTTTTCTACAACTCGTGTAGGTTGTAAAGTAACGTCAACATGAAATATCTTTGTTTTTCTTTCGTATTCGGTTGCACCCACATCTACCTCATATGAATCTAATCCTCTATTTTGTTTAATCACTTCTAGGAAATCAACAATACTACCTGCAACTTGACCCCATGTAATTTCATCATTTTGTTCGAAAACAAAAAATCTACAAAATTGTTCTAAAGCTCTTTTAGCATATAAAACAAGTCTTACAATATTTAGATCTTGAAGTGCTGAAGCTTTAGCCTGACTAGTTAACTGCCCCCACACTACATGTCCTTGAGCAAATTTAACAATTGGATTTAATTGCTTTAAGTACATTTGATCTCGTTGACCCAATCCAGGGTTGTATCTCATTTCTTTAATTGAATCAATTGCACCTCTATTGAATCCTGCAGCAGCAAACCACAATTCAGCAACATTATCATTTCTTGGTAATAAATATGACATATGATATACTGGAGAAAACCAAACGTCTGCCCCTGTAAATGGATCTGATACTTTATTGAATGGTTCATAAAGAGAAACAAAATAATTATTAAATGTATTAGTATTATTTCTAGTAGCTAATGCAGCTTTGAATGTTGCATTATCACCGTTATCTAAAATACCAACACAGTCACGTCTCAGTTGGCATAAAGTGCTTATAGCAGTTTTAACATCTGCTGGATATCCGGCGTCATAAACAAGTGTAAAATAAATTGATTCAGGATCTAATATAGTATCATCAGTAATACCTGAATATGCTTGCTCTAATAATGTTTCAGCTTTATCGGTATCAAGGTCACCTTGAGCATCTATTAATGATCCTTCTGTTCCTTTTCTTAATGGTTGTGGTTCTGAAGAAATAAAAGCAGGAGCAACACTTATTAATGATTTTTTAATTCTGTATGAAATTGTTGAATTAATATTAAAAGTAAGAATGTCTCCATTCCACCCTTGAGTTGCAGTATCTAAATCTCTTTCATTAAATACATTAACAGTTTCATTATCTGTACCTGACGAAGCTCCTAACCAACCATTAATTGTATTACCTTTTGCATCTTTAGCAACTATTCTATAAAGCGCTGTTCCAGTTTCTGGAGTTTTTTGCCAATCAGAAAAATCTTGTTTGTTATCTGTAATTGAAGCAGAACCGTTTGTGATATTAGCTGAAACTACACCTATATCTTTATCATAATTTTTAACAACAAGATCATAACCAGCAGTATATGTATCATTTGCTTCACTAAGAACCATATCCGCTCTTAAAACAGATGAATAAGTTTCAAGAACTGATTGAATCCATAAGGAATCTCCAGAGGTATCTTTTGCATTTGGATCAAATGAAACATTAAATGATTCAATTATAACATCATCCCCATCTGACTGTTTTTCATATATATCCATTACATAAGTATCGTATAGCAATGGATTTGAATATTCAGTTAACCTCACTCCAATACTATTGTAATGTTCTCCTCTTCCAATTGGATATAGAAAACATAATGGTTGTATGTCTCCATCTACTGCTAAATTTGTTTTTAATTCTGCTTTTGTATTAATACTTTCAACATGTGTAATACTAATACTAGCTGTTGTATCTGCAGTAGCTAACTGTGAATCAATTCTTAAATTTGAATATGACGCATCATCAGCCATAACTCTCATCCAATATAAAGAACCAGACTCTCCTAAAAAGTTATATCCAATATATGGACCTTGACCAAAATTCTTTCCGTAATCTGCAATATTTGGTTCGCCCCATTCTGAAATATATTCAGATCTTGAACCAACAAATACTACTTCATTATCTCTCCCTTTTTTTGAATAACCACATAACAATCCGATGGTTGACGGAACATTAGCGACAAATGCAGAAAGGTCGATTATTTTTGTATAAACACCTGGCGAAATATTACTCATAGCGTATCCTCCTAATTTAATTAATAGGTTGTTTATTTTTTTAAATGATTTCCATAGTAACAGTTTTAAATAATTTCTATATTTGAATTTTTAGATACGCTTTCTTAAACGGCCTATTTCCGTTTTAATTTCTATTATAAATACACATACCAAACAAACACTAATCGTCTGGCATCGGTTTTAACTATCGTTGGGAATGTAACCTTTGAAAATATACTAAACTGACCTGAATATCCTCCTACTCTACTTTCCGCACAAAATAATCCAGCTTCACTTAGTCGATTTCCGTTTGCATCATTTGCTCCAATTGTAACAGATATTCTTAAAATTAACCAACTACTACCATTTAATTCGTCAGGTTCAAATGTAACACTATCAAAAGGTTTCTTATAATATCCTGTTTCTGGGTATCCAGCAGACACAACATGATAATCAGCATTAGATGAATCTGTAGCATTTATCATAACTCTTGATGATAATTCAGTTTCAGTAATAATTGGGGCAATAGGAACAAATGGATCTGCAATATCTACTCCACCATCACCTAAACCAAACCATGTCAAAAATTCATCTTTTGATGGGGTAGAATATGAGTTTTCAATATTAACCAATCTTTGAGCTAATAATTCCCTACCAAGATAAACAACAAGATTATTTTTATGTACTAACTTTTTTTCCCCATTTTCATCAAGTTCATAAATTTTAACAAGACCTTTGGGTCTTCTATCGGCACTTACTTCTTTACTACCAACAGAGTCTCCTAAACACTGATCTCCATAATAATCAAATGCATTAATTTCTATGTCTTTTTTAATCATATTAGTTTATCCTTAATAATATCTTTTATATTTTGTTCTAAAAAAGATATTAAGTTAGAATAGATCATGGGTATGCAGAGCTACATTTATCCACATAAAATATATACCATGATATATTTCATTTATTCTATAAACGTTCCGCATCTGGGACAAAACTTATATGATGATTTACTTTTTAATCCACATGAAGAACATGTTAATTTAGCTTGAGCTAATATAGATTTTTTAACTTTATTTCCCTGAGAATTAGTACCACGCAATTGAATAACAATAACTTCAGGAACTTCTGTTTCTCCAATACTAGCATAGTTAAATTGTTGATTTATTTCAGACCCTTTAACAGTAATTCCTAAATCATCAATTGGAGTTCTTAGTTCACTAATCTCACACATATTTGCAAGATCAGATACATCGTTAACATTACAATTATATGATTGTAAATTATTCATATTAGTATCAACTGCAGTGTTTCCATCACTTTGACTATATTGTAGAACGTCTTTGTTTAAACCACTATTAATTTCACAAGTAGTATAAAATATATTTGGTGGATAATGACAGAATCCCCACGGATTACAATTATGATGATAAGTATGATGCTCTGTTATGATTTTTCTTATTACAGTCTCTTCTTTCTCAAAAGCAAATTCAATTCTAATTAAACCATCATCAATTTTATCTCCACGATGATTTATAATTTCTTGAGTTTTCTTAATAAATTTAAATTTATTTTTTGCAATATTATTCTTTAAAAATCCTTCAAGCTCCGTTACCTCATTGGGTCCAATAATTAACGAACTTCCATCAAGAACATCTTCACCGTCAATTTGAATATTAACAGAAGCCTTTCTGGATTTTAAATTTTTAAGATAAAGTGAATACTCACTTCCAAATGGTAGGGTGACAAACCCATCTCTAATCCTTAAGATTTGTCCATTGGATTTTAATTCAGCGATAAAATGATTTTTGTAAGTCATGATAAATCCTCCTTTTTACAGGCGATCGACTAACACCTCAAATTTTTTAAAGTCGATTGGCGATTTTTATTTTGTTCTAATATTTTTATCAAGTTAGAAAATTTATACTATATATATTAATAAATGAAAACAATTATTAACTTATTTTATAGGAGGATATTATGAAAGAATATAATGTATTAAATGATCCAGAATTTAAAGCTGACGTTAATCAAGATCGAATCTTAACTGAATCAAACATCCTCCCAGAACCTGGAAGTGAAGAGTATGAAAAGATGGTTGAATTTATGAGATCTGATTTAGAAAATGGAATGGCTTATTCAAAACTCATTTCGGGTTTTCAAAATTTTTTAAAAAATCAGGGAAGAGATTTTGATACAGAATTTGCAAAATGGAAAAATGAAAGAGAAACAACATATACTATGAAAGTTGTATGTGCAGGGTGTAAATTAGATATGGGACGAAAACCATGTGTTAAAAGTCAACAGGATAAAATTTCACATTCTATTTGTAAATCATGTAAAAAGGATATAGAAAAAGATATCGAACAGTGGGAGGGATAAATATGAAGGGAGATGATAACTATGCCAAGAGGAGATGGACAAGGTCCACCAAAGACGGCACCAGGTCCGAAAAATGGTCAAGGTGGTGGAAGTGGAAACCAATCAGGTCAAGGTACTGGACCTAAAACCGGAGGTGGGAAAGGAACTTGCAAATGAAAAATCCAACCTTTAAATGTGATGTTTGCGGTAAAGAACGTCAAGAAGCGTTTATTGATGTTCTCAAAAAAGATCGTTCTTCTGAATGGGGTTTATCAGAGGGTTCATTAACAGAGAATATTAAATTTTGTAATGATAAATCCAGTTGTTTCTTTGGGGTAGAAAAAGTAAGATTGATCCCAAAGAAGGTCAAGGAATAGACCTTAAAAACCTGGTGGTCGGTTAGCCGGTCGGTCAAGGAACAGACCTTAAAAACCTGGAGGGGAGTGTTCGCCCTAAAACAAGCGACGATAGTCAGTTAAATCGTCGCTTGTTTTTTTGTTCTAATAATGAAATAAAGGTTTTTATACATTATCACTTTTTTTGTTCTATATAACGTCTATATATTATTGCTTGGTACCAAGATGTGTGCCAATCTCTATCTTTATTAGCTCTACCATTACAAGGATCACACATAGTTATTAAATTTAATGGGTGACAATTTTTCTTATCATAATCAATATGATGAATTACAAGTTTTTTACTAGTTTTAAAACAATATGGATTTAAACATTTATTTCCATCTCTTTCTTTTAAAGAATCTTTATATTCTTTATCTAACCAAGCATCACAATATGGGTCTGCTGTTATCCCACCTTTCCAATTGGGGTGGTTTGGGCCACAAAAATTTATTATTTTACATACAGGGCATCTTGATCCACCTTCAAAACATCCCCACCTAACATCATATATATGTCCCTTGGGGCATTTAACTTTAATTTTGAAAAGCTTTCTTATATATTTAGGAACTGTTGTTAATAATTGGTAATCTTTTTTACTAACAATTTTTTTGATTTCATCAATAGTATCTAATTTTCTTTCTTTATTACATATAGGGCAAGATGTAAAAGCTTTAAACAGGTCATATCTTTTTTCAAATATATGTCCTTTAGAACATTTAAATTTTAATTTTGTTCCATCATATCTATATGTTTTTGATAAACATATAAATCCATTATTTTTAGATATATTTTTTATTTCTTCAATTGAGGTTCTTCTTTTATCATGATAACATTTTCGACATCTAAATCCTTGTTGAAAATTAGCCCATGTGCATTCATATATGTGATTATTCGGGCATTTTAAAAGTATTTTATCTCCTCGTCTATAAGAATCAAGTAAACATGTATAACCCTCAGTTTTTACAAATTTTTTTATATAATCTAAAGTTAACCGTCTTGGTCTTTTCATTGTGAAAATAAAGGTTTTTCTACTTTTGGTTTAGTTATTGTATGATTATAATTTTTCCAATCATCTTCAATATGGTCTGGAAATACATAAAATTTAGTATCAAAATTCATAATCATACCATCTCGTTTTCTCATATCAGCTTGAACTATATACCCACCAACTGTTGGATATAATCCTTTTCTTTTAAGATAAGATGTTTGACCTTCAAAACAACCACATTGCATACCAAGAATTGTACCAAACAAACTCTGTAATTGAATATGTAAATGCCCAGAAAGCAAAAATCTTATTGATGGTTTATCTTTTATATTTCTTGAAATTTTTGCTAATTCAGAATATGCTATCTGTTCCACATTCTTCTGCAACCGATAACTATATGAATATGGCACACCACCAGATGGATGAAGCATTTTCATATCTACTCCTGGTAAAATTGGAACATCAGCATCATCAAATCCAATATAGTGAAAATCAGATCTTTGAGCTTCAATTGATAACATTGGATTGTGCCCACCACCACGTTTAATAAATGAATAGTCATGGTTCCCGCCTATAACATAATATTGAAATCCTTTTGGCAAATTTAAAATAACAGACTCTTCTTGTTCCTCTGCTGAAAGGGCATATACTTCAAACTGTTGTCCTGGATAAACATTGTAACCAGCACAAATATCACCAGGGACAAACATATATTTAACTCCTTTTTTTCTACAAATTTCAGCAAATTCCTTTAAATGAGTTATTTGACATTCTTTAGAACCAAAGTGAAGATCTGAGGCAACTCCAAAAATAATCTCTGTATCTTCAAGGGGTTGATATATTGGAGATCCCTCTGATGCTATAACAGAACTTAAAATTATTCTATCTTGATCACATATAATTTCACATCCTTGATTTCTATAATAATTAACGATTTCAAAAATCTCATCTGGAGTACAATTTAAAGTATCACATAATTCATTTCCACCAATATTCTTTTTCTTTTTTAAAATCTCTAAAAATTCTTCCCCTTTCAACCTATCTTTTTTAGTTTTAAGAGTTGGTTTTCCCTTTAAATAATTTGCCTTTACTGCTGACACATATTTACGAAATGTTTTTATATCTCTATCATAATTAAATTGATCAACAGCAGTTGAATAAATATCTTCTGTAACTTCTCCTTTTATAAGATTAAACTTAACAAAATTTAATAAGCCAGGATATTTCATATACATATAAACCTCCCATTATGAACTTCATTTTATATTTTGTTCTATAAACGAAAGGTTGACATCCTTTTAAAGTCAAGGGTTTATATGATATTTAGGTAGGATAGGATCCATAATTATACATTTGGTTCAAGTATAATTCTGGCCCCATTTTCTTGTAACAGAAGAGCACCATTTTCTTGTAATAAGAAATTACCAGCTGAAAGAACATCAATAAATACTGCATCAAATCCGTATGTACAATCAAACGAACCTACTTCATCAAAATTTCTAAATCCTCCGGTTTGGTAATATTGAAATGCATCTGTAGTGTCAATTAAAGTTTCAGAAACAACATATCCTGTTGAATCTGATGGTGGGCAGTGAAGATAATCATGAATCTCTTCTCGGTAATGAAGATCAAATACTTTTCTAATATCTGTTGCGGCTCCAATATCAAAATATGATCCACAATCATAAACATCTCTTGCATAATATAAAGGAGAAGTGGAATCAAGAGTACACGGAATACCATTACCAGTTACAAAATCGTAAAATTCATCTTCTGTATCAATTGGTTCTAAACTATCTTCAATAATAATTGAACTAAATAATCTATGTTTAAATTGTATTGCTTCAAGTACAATCAATCTAGCTCGATAAGGTTTGAAAAAATCAATTACAGGTTTAAGTTCATTAAACAATGCTTGCATACCAGACAGGATAAATCCTAGATTTATAAAACCGAAACCAATATTAGAACGAACCCAATTTGCCAAATCTTTTAATAATGAATTTAATATAACATTATTAGTACCTGACAAATCATCTAGATTAGTTTTTAATGAAGAATTTACTGAATTTAAAATGGTACCAGCATTATTTCTTGTTTGCAGAAAATATTTGCTTTGAGCTATAGTAAATAATCTGTAATATTCTTCTAAACCTTCTCTTTGGTTTTGTCTACTTGTTGGCGGTGTAGATACCAATGAATTATATTCAGCCAATATATCTACAGGATTTACATTACTTCCATCATAACAAATTATATTACCTGTAGTATCAACACCAGAAACATACTCTTTATTATAAGTATAAACAATACCTAAATATAACTCCAATAAAGATGCATTAACACCAAGAAGTGAAATTTCTGCATCCTGTGTTGGAAGAATTCCTGATGATAGCCAACCTTCATATTGGTCCATTATTTGTCTACATAAGATAGCACTTTCTGCACCAGGTTGTGTGATAGGTTGAATACCAATATAAGGACTTTTCGACGGAAGATTTATTTTATTTATTTGATTTAATTGAAGAATTTGTGGTTGAGTTTGAAACCAATGGGGGTCATTCTCAGTTAAAAAAGTATATGGAAAACTAATTTGTGAAGCATTAATAGTTGTTCCTGTTACAGGATCTCCTCTGAATACAAGTGAACCATCTATATCTACTTGTAACCAAAATTCAAAAATATCTAATTCTGTTACTCCATAATATTGTAGAACTTCTAATACAGATTGGGGAGTTCCTTTTATTTTATATAAATTAACAAGATCAAGAAAGAAACGAACTTTACTATCCAATGGATTATTATCAATATCTTTAAGTTGTGGTGAATAGTTATATCCAAAACTTCTAAATAATTCGTCAAGGTGTTCATTTGATAACGAATGAGGATCTGTAATCTTAGTTCCAAGGGTTGAAATGGTTCTATGAGCAGCATATAAATCCCTAAAGAAACTTCTTAATCTAACATAATCATTAGTATTAAATGGGATTTGATCAATTACATTTGTAAAATATTTATCTACAGTGGCTTGCGAAGACTGCGCTATAGCTTTCGTAACATCTGTTAAATCGGTTGTGCCACCACTTACAGCTGTAAATATTTTCCAAAAATCAGCAATTGTAAACATATATTATATTCCTCTGGCAGAGACTATTTTATAGAACTCGTCTAACACATACGCCTCATAGCATGAAGATAGTAAATCCCCATTACTAACTAACGTTGTAATATTATAATTTGATGTGTTGTCTCTTATTTTTAAATCAAGATATAAATAAATAAGTTTTGATAATGAAGTTGATAACGAACTAAAATCAGCGTATAAAATAACCGAAGTTGAATCAAAAGAAATTGTGCCCGTTGTATCAATTAAAGTAAGGGAAGTTGAATCTATTCTATATGATAAAAGGGTGTCTAACATTATAAAATCATCAGATTGTAAAAGAAATAAATTTTCTCCTGTATCATCCAACTCCATATATTTGCCGGAATTTGGATATAACATTAACCTATCTAAATATTCAAGAGGAATAGTTGATCGAGAGGCACTCTCTGTATAATGATATTTATAAGATGAGTATGAATAATCATCGTTAAATAATAATTCAATAAATGACTCTTGTGGCATATAGGTTTCTTCAATCGTAACAGGGGCAGGAATCTGACTTTTATTTACAATACTAAATCTAATAAATTGTTCAAAATAATATTGAAGTTCTGGCACAAGTTTTGTTGAAGCTAATGTCATTTTTATTTCCTTATATCTGTTTGAATTATATCTGCTGAACTAAGCATATCTAAAATATGAACCATAAAGGTCTCAGGTTTATAATCATTCCAATCAAAAGAAGATTGATTGTAAACATCAGTTGACCATCGACCTGAATGAAATCTTATACCTTCCTCTAATATATTAAATTGATCTTCACTTAATAGTTTTCTAAATGTTTCCTTATTAGAAGCTATCATATCAGCTGCATTCTTATCATGTTGTCCATCAGTGTGTTTTCGACTCCCAAATTGACCATACTTTAATGAATCATGGAAAGAAACAGCAAATAATAAAGCATCAGTATCTGCAGTTTTTGGTTTATAATTAAACATCCTAAATAGTTTAACCAGAGCATATAACATCTCATATGTATGCTCTGCAATATCAGGAACTCTACCATCTATTTTTCTATGATATTTCAAGGTAGACGCAGTAGGTCTACTCCAAGCATCGGGTAAGATCTTGTTTATTCCTATCCATAATTTAAATCCTTTTTCTGTCATATTCTTTTCTAAAATTTCATCCATCTTTTGTTTGTAATTCATTGATTATTCCTTTCTTTATTTTACAAAATGAAATTTATTTACAGCCCATGCTTTTTTAAATTGTTCATTAATACCTTTAACTTCATCCTCTTTAATACTTTCTCTCATTGTTCCATTAAGAATAAACTCTTTAAGTTGAGGTTCAGCTGCATCTTTAACAAAATTTAAAAGTTGTATTTTTAACTCTTTTGTATTATCGCTTTCAACTATCATATGTCCTGCGAAAATTTTATACTTGTTTAACATTGTTTTATCTCCTTTATTTTTTTACTGTAATAGTATTTGATCGTCTTTTTTCATCATGAGCAACTGCATCAACAGCACCCGCTGCATCCTTCCCTTTTATTGCTCCTTTTTTAAGAATCGCCTGTTGTTTCTGCAGTTTCTTTTGAGCGCCTACAATTGTTGATTTAAGTTTTTGAACACATTTTTGTGGATTTTTTGTTGATTTACACTTTGGTATTTCTTTTTGTAAAAGAGCAATTCTTTTCTTTTGATCATGTGAAATAACAGCAGCAATACACATCTTTCTTCGTGAACCAATTGATAACGCTCCACATTTTGCTTTTGCTTTATTTGTAGCTGCTCCTATCATTCTCCATGCTACCCAAGAATAACCTGCAAGTATAGTTGCAAGAGCTATCCCACCTGCAACAACAGGATCTTCTGTTATATAAGATTTTTCAAACTGTTCATCAATAAATTATTGAGAAGCTTCATTAATATTCTTTATAATGGTTCCGTTTAAAATAAAGTTTTTAACTTGAGGTTCTGTAGCACTTTTAATAAAACTTAAAAGTTGTATTTTTAACTCTTTTGTATTATCGCTTTCAACTATCATATGTCCTGCGAAAATTTTATACTCGTTTAACATTTTATTATCTCCTTTATAAAGCTAGAATGGCAATAACTATTGCTCCTAAACCCATAACACTTATTACTGTTTTGTGATACATATTATCTATCTTATGTTGATGTTGTTCTGCTCTATAAGCATTTTCAGAATCTGCCCATAGTTGTCTATACTCTTCCGCTTTTAATTGCTGAAGAGCAATATATTCTTTCAAGGCGTTTATTGTTTGTATATAAGTATTTATTAATTTCACTTGTTCCTCAGTGATTTCTTGATATGCCTGTCTGGCCTTAAGAAATGCTTGAACCTTTGTATATTCTTTTGGTGCAAAAGCAATATATTTTGCTTCTTTTTCATCCGTTGTTACTTTAAAATCTTTATCTAATAAAATTTTAACAGGTTTGTCTGGTAAAGTAATTTTAGTTGTCAATTCGTATAATGGTGTTGGTTCAAACTTATGTATTTTCATTTCCCTTGGCACAAATTGACTTGGCGCACAAGAGATCAAAAATAATACAACTAAAAACAAAACAAATATTCTTTTTATTAATTCCATAATTCATCATCTCCTACTAAAATTTCTTCAACATTATCTTTTTGTAATATCTCAACTATCTCTTTATTAGCTTTCTTTCTTATATCTTTGATTTTACTTTTTGTTTCTTCTGCAACCTTTTCACTCTCCATTACTTTTTCCATAACTGTTTCTTGTTTTTCTTCTATTGCAGCAATATTTTCTTGTCCTTTCTTTTGGAATAATTTATGAATTATATCAGTAATCTTAAATGATCCTCCCATATAATTACTCACAAGAAGAGCAATGCCAGCAAGACCTCCAAATGAAAATAACATTATAATAAATGATTTCATGACTATTCTCCTTTATATCGCAATTTTTTCAATTCTTTTTATTTGCTTGTCTGTTGCTCCATTGCTAGCAGCTGATATTCTCCTGACCTTAATTCCCTCTCTAATAGCTAATACAATGGAAATGATACTTCCAGATGATGTTGCAAACATTTCTCCTGTCATCTTGTCTTGCATAACTAAATATAATGCCATGATTATATAAGTAAATATAACCCAAACTTTAATAGATAGTATATTTTCAACAAATTTTTTAATTGACTTTATCATAAATTCTTTCATAACTATTCTCCTTTATTTTCTTATAACTTTTGTTAACTCAAGCATAACTTTATATGGTTTTCCCGAACCACATTGTCCTATAGCTTGTTCATATAAAATTTCTTGTATTTGTGGATTTTTTGTGCCCTTTTTATTCAACCAAGAAATTACATCTTCTTTTGTAAGTTTGTTCTTAAAATCATCTTTATTTTTAAACTTCCCTGTTTCAGAAGTTTTAGTTTTCATTTCATTGATTTTATTTTGAACTTTTTTCTTCGCTATATTTTTAGACAAAACTTTTTTACCAATAGTCTTTTTTGCAGTTTTAGATTCATTAATAGAAACTGAAATAGCTGGTTTCCCATCTTTAGCTTCTAATGCCACAGGATTACGAACTTGAAATTCACCAGACCAAGGATTTAAATAATTACCATCCCCATGAACATCTAGTTTAGCTGCAAAAGTTTCTCCTTCTTTTAGTTTTCTTTGAACAAGATTCTTTAATGGAGGTATTACTATATCAATACTTTTTTCCATTATTTTTGCAGGAATTCCATATTCAATATTATCAATAACTATTCTCAATCTTCCCTCTAACTGAGATACTGAAATTCCACTAAGTTCTATCTCAAAATTAAGATCTCTAGAATCATTAATATTTATATCTAGCATAATTTTATCCTCACTATTGTACATCTTTAACTATAATTTTAATTGGGTTTTTATCATTCTTTTTCTTTTTAGTATAATTAACACTAGTAACAAACATTGTTGGTCTTGGTATATCATCTTGAGTCATTGCGGGAGCTCCACCACCAACTGCACTAACTATTCCACCCTCAGTGCATATTACTCCTCTAGTTGCTAAAGCAAGACTCATATTATATCCTCACACCAGTCTTTTTAATAATACCACCAATCCAACCAGAACCTTCGATTGGGGCAGGGTCAGCAGAACCTTCTACAGCAGATATACTACCACTCCAAGCGCCACCGCTTATCGGTATCACAATCTGTTATTTCAGTTAAATCCGTTTATAATTGCAGCCATTTAAACAACCCCATCCCCTTTACATAACGATATAATTTTTTGATTGTCATAGTCCATCATTATAATTGTACTATTGGTTTCTTCGCTTACTCGCGCCATTGCTGCAAGACCATTTTCAGATTTAAATGCATCTTCATATATTTCCGATGCGATATAAGTCATTCTACTTCCATTATGCATTAAATTAGACTGTCTATTCATTATCAAAACTCCACATATCTTAGGATTATCTTCATCATTACCAAATCCTTTTTTCCAAGTACATTCAAATTTTTTACAATCAACAGGTCTATGTCCATAATCTGTACAACCTACACCTGGATTTAAAAAAGGACAATTCTCTCTTGCTTTCTTTTTTATTCCTTCTATCTCATATATTATACAGCATTGTTGACAATCTCGGCAATCTCTTGTCGTAAGTGTTTTAGTTGCTGTTTTATCCATTTTTTCATTTCCTTTCTTATATTATTTTAAACTGGTGTAGTTGATAAAAATCTTCCAATGACATAAACTATTCCCATAAAACTACATGCAGCTGCAATCACTATTATTGTTATAGTTAATTTACCAGACATTTTAGTTAACATATCCAACGCTGTATTACTATTTTTTTCAATTACCTCTACTTTGGGTTTTAAATAATTGATACTAATTATATGGACATCTTCCAATTTATCCAAAGCAGTTTTATTGTCATCTATAGATTTATTTAATGTGTCAAAAAGTTTTGTTATAAAATTTTCAGATATTTCCATTTACATTACTCCGCTAGTTAATAAATTTGAGGTAATTTGTTCTAATCGTTGTATTTGTTCTTTATAATATTTTGACGAATCTATTATTTTATTATTAAATATATCTATCTTTTGTTCTAGAAATTTAGATAGTTTTTCTTCTTTAATTTTATCTTCAGTTATATCTACAGATATTGTATATCTTAATATTTTTCCATCTATCCATTTTATTGCTCTAATTGTAGATCTATACCATCTGTTATTCTTTCCAGATTTTATTTCATATGTAAAAGCTTTACCAATATTAACTCCAAATACTTCGTCATTATAACAATCTACACAAGGGAAATCATTTTTCTCAAATGTTGTATAACACTTTTCACCAATAGAACACCCAAATATTTTTTTAATAGAATCATTCATATATATTATCTCATGAGTATAGGGATCTGATATATAAATCATTTCATCCATATTATCAAATATAGATAATAATTTTTTATAATCTTCTTTACATTTTTCTTCTACTTTTTTTCGTTCTATAGCATAATTTATAGATGTAACTAATTGTTCTATATTTACTGGTTTTATAAGATAATCTTGTGCTCCAGCTTGAACAGCTTCGATTGCATATTCTTCGTATCCTGAAATAATTACAATTGGGAGATTATCACATTTATTATGAATAGTATCAAATGCTTTTAAACCTTCTCCATTGGGTAACACAAGATCAAGAAGTATAACATCAAAAAATTTTTTACCTATTATGTTTAAACTCTCTTTTAATGATGTAGTATGAGTAACTTCAAACTCAACTTCTTTATATTGATATAAAGCTACTTTTTCAAAAAAAGCTGTATCTTTATCATCTTCTATTAACAAAACTTTAATCTTGTTCGACATTATATTATTCTCCCGTGATTTATATTTTGTTCTAAAATTCTTTAAAAATTGGAATCTAATTTTTTATGATTTTGTAATACAACTATATTATTTTCTTTTATTCAGTTTCTAGTTTAAATATTTTTTGTTTAAGAATTTT